>Ga0208904_1000432_pt1 | contig 35845 bp, 29 predicted proteins | sample AntAceMetag02UKB_FD_184774 | JGI IMG/M metagenome (GOLD analysis project Ga0208904, IMG submission 184774) | Saline lake microbial communities from Ace Lake, Antarctica - Antarctic Ace Lake Metagenome 02UKB (SPAdes) (version 2) | ecosystem: Environmental > Aquatic > Non-marine Saline and...
GACCACCGACGCTCAAAGTTCGATCGGTGCAGCATTGGAAGGCATTTATACCTCATCCACCGGTTTTACAACGGCGGCCGCAATATTTGGTCCCAGTGTAACCAGTACCAACCCTGCTGATGCGACAACCGATGTGGCTGTCGATACGATTATTTCCATTACTTTCAGTCAACCAATGGCTGGAACGGGTATCTTTGTGGGTGACACAACAACCTGTGACAATCACATTCAGGTCTCCGGGGACGATTTTTCAACCTGTGTTCCGATGACTGGTTCTAATCCCACCTACAGTAACGGAAATCAAACCCTGACGATAGTCCCTGCATCCGATCTGTCCACCAATACCACCTATAAGATTCGAGTGACAGGGGACACCCAGGGTGGGAGCGGAGAGGAAATGGGATCGACCTATACATCCACCACCGGTTTTACAACAGCAGCCGTCGCTGGTCCGAGTATATCCAGCACCAGCCCGGCCGATGGGGCAACGGATGTTGCAGTGAATACCAGTATTTCAATTATATTTTCCCAGGCCATGGCGGCTGGTATTTCAACGAATACATCGAGCACAACCTGCGACGGTCATATCCGGGTTTCGAACAACGATTTCTCGACCTGTGTTCAGATGAGTGCTCAACCGACCTACTCCAACTCGGATCAAACCCTGACCATCACCCCAGCATCCGATCTGTCATTAGATACCATATATAAAATTCAAATTTCTGCGGACACATCAAGCGCAAGCGGTCTGGAAATGGGTAGTTGGTATGAATCCGCTACTGGTTTTACAACCACGGCCACTCCCGCCACCAGTCTGATCGGTGGAACTATACAGGGTAATGACCTCTCTTTGGCGCGGACTGCTTCCTGGTTTGCAGGGGACGGTGCGACCGCTACTTCAGTTGATGGTACCGGAACAGCAGCTGTTATTCCGTCGGGTTATGGTATCACAACAGATGGTACCTATCTCTATGTGTCAGATGTGTATCGTAGCGTTATCCGGAGAATCCTAATCAGTAGTGGTGTAGTGGATACCATTGCAGGGCTTGATGGTGATCCCGCTACTACTGATGGTGATGGAACTTCAGCACGTTTTTTCTCGCCAGCCGGAATGACAACAGATGGTACCTATCTTCATATAGCAGATTATTTAGCCCACAATATTCGTAGAATCACCCTGACATCCCCTTTTACGGTTATAACCATCGCTGGAGACGGGACATCGGGTTACGCTGACGCTGCTGGTACATCTGCCAGATTCGACCGGCCCTACGGTGTGACGTATGATGACACCGATCTCTATGTGGCTGATAGGAACAATTGTGCAATTCGTAAAATAACGTTAGCCTCACCCTATACAGTTTCTAACCTTGCTGGCTCTGACAGCTCAGTTTGCGCTGATCTTGATGGTGTGGGGACTGCTGCCCGTTTTGGCTCTGTCAGTGATGTTACCATTTCCAACGATAAAACAACATTATACGTCACTGATGCGGACTATGGTAAAGTAAAATCGATAGACATTTCCTCCAGGACTGTTACCACAATTGCAACGGGATTCACCAATCCAAGGGGATTAACTACGGATGGCACAAACATTTATGTGAGCGATACAGATGTTGGTAACACTGCCGTTTTCGCAATTTCAACACCGGGGACGGTTAGTACTCTTACCGGTTCTGGAACAGCAGGTTGTGCAGAAGGGACCGGAGTTGCCGCCCAGTTCGATACTGCGAAAGGTTTAACGGTAGATGGAACATATCTGTACGTATCGGTTAGTGCTTGTGGTAGGATTGTAAAAATCCAATAATATACTTTCAATTTGAGATCCGGGAGAATCAATATAGGAATATCGGTTCCATTACTTCCGGCCCACCACCACGAACGCGGCCCAGTAGTAGGGGTGCTTCCATTCTCCTTCCAACATGGACAGTTGAGAGGCCTTCAGGGCCTCTCTGACTGATTTACCTGCCAGCATCTCGTTGTAAAATCCCACCATCAGCACCCGGGTTCCCTCGTCACTGACCGGCCAGAGAGAATTGAGCACGCTTTTGACCCCGGCTTCCTGGAACGCCCGCCTGAGACCATACACGCCTTCTCCAGCGTGGATCTCTCCCACTCCGGTTTCGCAAGCGGAGAGCACCACCAGTTCTGTGCCGCTGAGATTCAGCTTCAACGCCTCCAACGCTGTCAGAATGCCGTCGTTATTGGTATCGATGTCTCCCAGGAAGGGAGCATTGGCGTTAATCCCCGCAAAGGCGAGGCCTGCGCGCAGCAACGGATTGTCTCCCGGAGGCGGCAAGCGGTTACGGGCCCCTCTTTGCATCGAAAGGAGGCGGCGGATCATGCTCTCCTCCGGCTTGAGGAAAAAACCGTGGGTGGCGATGTGGATAATCTGGGGTGGCTTTTTAATCCGGCGGAGTTGTCGCTCCTCCGCTTTACGTTGTGAGTAAATGGTGGACACGATTTTCAGTCGGTCCGAGACTTTCTTGATGGCGGTTCCTTCCAGTTCGGCGCCAATCAGCCTGCCAAAAGAGAGGGAACGCAGCCCTACCGCAGCCAGTCGTATCCCATTATTGTCAGTTCCTCTACGATCCAGAATCTCCTTTTTTAAATCCTTGATATTGTCAATGTCATAGTCGGGTCCCGCAAAAATCAAGAGGTTTTTTTGAGCAGGAGGCAAGGAAGAAACCACCAGATCCCTGCTGGAGGAGAGAATTCGCAGGTCCTTGCTTTTCAGTAGATATTGATTGTTCTCATCGATGAGTGTATCAATGGGTAATAGATGGATGATGCTGTCCGGTACGATATAAACCGTAGGTTTATTTTTTAGAAAAGGTTTGAGTGGCTTCCAGATTTTTTTATAGATCGACCTGCCGGCCTCTAATAGTTCGTCGTCTTCAGTCTCTTCCTCCTGGATCATGCTGCGGTATTCCGAGATGGCCTGCTTGATGATCAGTTGTTTCCCCAGGGTGACCAAGTTGATACGGGCGCCTTTGATGGAATCTTTTGTCGCAATCACGGCCACAATTTCTGATCTTTTGTCTGTATAAGCGAGGAAGTCAACCAACGCGGTATTTACATCTAGTTCATCCAGGACGTCATCGACACTGACCTGCTGCGAACTGTTTCGATAGGGTTGGCTGGCCCGTCCCAATTTGCCCTGCACCTCATTACGCTTGTCTTCAAGTGCCAGTAGCTTTTTCTGGAACAGTTCTGCACTTTCCCCGGCAGGCCCTGAGAGGGTGAGTGCAGCCAGCTGTTTTTGAACTTCCTGCAGGATATCGGTCAGGTCGTAGAGTTCGGGAGAGCCAGACATGGAAACGACCTTGTGAATTTCAGAAGCAATTTTCAGCAACAGCCCTTTGCGCTGCAGGCTGACATGTAGCGCCATTCTGGCAGTTTCCGGTGTGTTCATTTTTACCAGCAACCGCAAAAAGAGATCCTGCTCTGGTTTATGTAGCCGGATATAGCTCTGCCGGGTATTCTCCCCGGTGGACCAGAGAATGCGGTTCAGGAATTCGGATCGTCGGTTGAACCCAATCTCTCTCAGATCAATGGCTTTTTCCGGATCTTGCGCTTTCTCATAGACGTCTGCCAGACCGTTCAACGCTTCGAATGTATAAGGGTGTTTGTCACCCAGGTTTGATTCGGCCAACGACAGCGCTTCCTGCAACAACTGTTTCGCCTCCTGCAGTCTGTCGGTTTGTTTGTAGAGAGCGGCCAGATCGATCATACTCCGGATGGAATCGGGATGTTGCGGGCCCAGGGTGCCCTGTCTGGTCTTCAGGGCAAGGCGGAAAAGCGCCTCTGCCTCACGGTGTCGACCCAGCCCGTGTTTTGCTCTGGCCAGATTGTTCATGGCTTTTAGTGTCTTCTGATGAGTCAGGCCGAGCTGTTTCTGCCAGATTTTTGAGACCGCTTGAAATTGTTCGTCTGCCTTATTGTACTTCTTATCCACCATGTACAAAAAACCCAGGTTGTTTTTAATTGCGACCGTATCCGGGTGATCCACTCCCTTAAGAGATATGCTCAGCTCTATAGCCCGCAAATAAAGAGGTTCCGCCTTGTCGAACAGCCCCTGGCTCTCATGTAGCAGTGCCAGGTTGTTCATGATTTTGATTGTTTTGGGGTGTTTCACCCCCAGGGTGGTTTTAGCATCCCTGATGGCGTTGATAAAATAGGGTTCCGCTTTCTCGTATAGTCCCAGGTTCTCGTATAAAAGTGCGAGGTTGTTAAGGGCAGTGATCGACTGTGGGTGAACATCGCCGAACACCTCCCTGGAGTCTGCCAGTACCTTCAGTAATGACTCTTCCGCCTGCCTGTAATAACCCTGTTTGCGATATACCCCTGCCAGATTGTTGAGGTCGATGACAGTATTGGGATGTTTCTCACCGAGGGATTTCTGGTCAAAACGCCACACCTGGAGATAGATTTTTTCCGATTTTACATACTGACCCAGGTCTTCAAACAGCTTGGCCTGATTGGCCAGCACCGAATACAAACCCGGATTTTGATCTCCTTGTTGTTCCCTGATTTGTGCGATTGCTTTTTCAAACAATGGCTCTGACTTGTCATAGTGTCCCATAAGCCGATAAAGCTCTGCCAGGCTGCTTGTGGAAAAAGATACTTCAGGGTGCTCTGCCCCCAGAGTTTCTGTCTTCGTTTTCAGCACCTGGAGATATTGTTGCTCTGCCTTTTTGTATCGACCCTGAGCAAGATAGACGGAAGCCAGGCTTTCCCGGGCGATGGCCTTATCCAGTTCTCCGGCGTCAAATGTTTGCTGGTAAAGCTTCAGCAGTTTCAAGAATTGGGTTTCCGCTTTCTGCAGCAATCCCTGAGCCTGGTAGAGTTGGGCCAATGTGAAAACAGCAGATGTTGTCAGTGGGTGGTCCGCCCCAAGTACTTTTATGGCAAGTTCAACAGCCTGTTCTGCAGTAGCGAGTGCCTTATCAAACTCACCCGCCTGATAGTATTGGTTCAACTGATCCATCAACTGGTTGTATTGCTTTTTAGCCAGGCGGGTTTTTTGCTCATTTCCAGAAGTGGTACTGACGGAGATCAGCAGAAAAATGAAGATTGTCAGGACCAGAAAGAGTGGTTTATGTCGGTGGGTCATCATCAGTTCCCCTGTTTTTTGAGTTTAATAGTGGATGTTAAAAATCAAACATCTACTCTCAAGAAGAGAATGAATCGTATTGAGTGGACTTAATGGCTATGGTATTTTTTGTACAGAAGAAAGTAAAGGCAATATGCGGGAAATAAGTTGAGATGATCCTAGTAAAATAGTTTGACGCGATTGTTGATCCATTGCGCAGGATCGACTCGGACGTTATTGACACTGATTCCAAAATGGAGATTAGGTCCGCTGGTAATACCGGTTGAACCCAGCCTGCCAATGATCTGCCCTTTTTTAACCCAGTCACCAGTTTTTACCAGGCGTTTATGCAGATGGATGTAAATAGTGATAATGCCGTGGCCATGATTGATCAGAACCGTTTTTCCATTTGATTTAAAAACGGTAGAGAGAGTTACCTGACCCCCATTAGAGGCGTGAACAGCCGTGCCGGTTTTGTTAGCAATGTCCAGGCCTTTATGGTAAGTGGAGACTTCATGACTATTGTATTTTCTGCGTAGACCAAAAAGGGAGCTGATCCGTCCTTTGGCGGGTTTATGGAAGGGTGAGGAGAAGTAAACTTTCCTGTCCTTTTTGAGGAAATGGCTGTTCAAAACGGCACCTTCCTGCTGCAGTATTTTCTGATCCAGGAGTTTTGTTTTCTTTTTTGACAGATTGATCTGTTGGATCTTGTAACGGGCGTTCTTCACCTGAATCATGGTGTAAATTGAAAGGCTTTGCCGGTTGATATCGGTGGCTCGGGCAACGATTTTATAGCGACCGGGTCTGGTTCCGACGGGGATACCCAAAAATGCTCTGAATAGATGTTTGTGATCTTTGTGCCACGTGTGATTCATGGGTAACTTCCGTCCCCTAAACGACAGTTCAATCTGCTTGAGGCGGTTGGCGGAATCGACAAAGACCGTCAGTGTTTGTCCCTGTTTGATGGTTGCAGCAGAAGGAATGATCTTAAAATAGTTGGACAGTGAGTGAATTGTTTCTCCACTGACTGGCATCACAATGCAGAATGTCAGGAAGAGGAATAACAACAGACCTTTCAGACAATGTGGAAATTTTATTTTTGGACTGATATATCGCTCCTCTGTTCCTTTATAAAATGTTACGGAATCTGAATCAAAGTGTTTCTGAATAAGTTGATGTGCTTTTTAATTAAGTGTTGATCGATTTACAGCCTAACATGGTGGTCACATTTCGGCAAACGACCCGACCTCCCGAGACAGGAAGGATGTGGTACAGAGAGACATGCCTCTGAATGGTTTAGGTTAGTGCCACCATCCATAGGGTCTCTTTTCTTAGGCCACGGATTCTGTTTTTTTCAGAAGCTGACGGATCGACATGAAGATGGCCATGGCGCCTAAAACTGCAAGAGAAATCAGTGAATAGCGCATTACAGACAGGTAACTGTCAGATGTTTCAACAGTAACGGCGGCGTCCCCCATTAACAGGGAAAGGTAAAGAGTCACCAGCAGCATGCTGATGATCATACCGATTGATCTTGTCTGAGCTGTCAGTGCCGAAGCGACACTAAGATTCTTTTTGTCGATGTTCGTCATGAGAATCTTCATATTCGGAGAAGAGAACATACCAAACCCCATACCCTGTAGAGCAAGGATCAGGCCCAAGATATAAAGCGTAGTCAGGGCAGTAACACCTGTTGCCAGTAATGTCCCGGCAAATGTTAGCAGCACTCCCCCGGCAGCCAGTAGATCAGGACGGGTCTTATCGGCCAGCCTGCCAAAGATGGGGGCCATTACAGCCATAATGACCGGTGAGATCATCAGAATCATGCCGGTATTCTGGGGGCTAAAACCTTTCACAGTTTGAAGATAGAGGCTGAAGAGAAAAGTGACCCCAAAAGCACCAGAGTAGGTGAAAAGTTGAATGATCAATGCCCGAGTAAAGACCGGATGGGCGGAGAAAAGTGCGAATTCCAATAGAGGGGCTTCTGCTCGGTTTTCTACGATAACAAAAATCGGTACCAACACTGTTCCCGCTGCCAAAAATCCAAACCCGATCAGACCTTTGTTAAGTGTCGAGCTACCAATAATCCACAAAGAAAGAATGGCAATAGCAAGAAAACCGCCACTCCAATCGATGGGGCGGGTAGGTTGTTGCCATTTTCCTTTTAAGGCGCTGACGGATTGGAAATAGGCGATGAGCATCACAGCTGCCACCAGGTAGTAAATCCAACGCCAACCTACTCGCTCTGTGATGAACCCTGCAATAAAAGGTCCTGTGGAGAGCCCGACATAGACAGCACCCACGGCAATGCCCAATATCCGACCCAGTTTTTCTCTGGGATAAATATCCGTCAGTATTGCCATATTAGTGGCCGTTGTCATCGCAATGGTAATGCCCTGCAGCAGGCGAATCCCAATAAACATCTCGATAGAGGTCGCAAATCCTAAGCTGAGTGTGGTCAGTGTGCTTAACAGCAATCCTGTTTTAAAGATGAACTGTTTATCGGTCAGATCGGCAATCCTGCCAAAAGGTAGCATCAGAGCACCAGAGGCCCCCAAATAGACAATCTCCACGAGTCCCAGGGAAATAGCGCTGGCATGGAATTCGCGCCCCATGGCAGGTAGTGTTACAGTAATGCCGGAAAACATGAAAGGCATAATAAACTGAGTCAGCAATACTGCCGACAGAACAGGAAATGTTGATGTTTTTTCGTGCACTGCTAATCCTTTTGTTGTTTGGCTGAAATTCGGGTCCCTACATTTCGGCTTAGATTGTTGTGAGTTTCGAGGTTTGATATGACACTAGACTGCATCCAGAATCAGGTTTTTCAAGCCCTTGATGCCGCCCAGAAATGTCGCTGTTTCAAACACGACATCCGGATAGAGGATCTTTGCCTCCAATATTAATTTGGGTAGGTCTGTCTTCACGTGACTGCCTGACAACAGAAAAAAAGGAAAAACCACCATATGGCGTACACCCTTGGATACCAGATCCGCAATACTTTCTTCGACGAACGGACCGTTGAACTGCAGAAACGTACACTGCACCAGTGCAAACTTTCCACAGGTATCGGTGGCTATTTCGGCTGAGAGTGTCTCTAAAAACCGGTTTGCATCTTTCTGCCGGCTGCCATGTGCAACAATGAGTAATGCTTTCATCTATTTGAAACCCTGTTTGATTGTTTTATTAGAGATAGCTACCTGGAAAAACACCGACTCAAATCGATTTTCTGATCAAAACGAATTCTCAGAGACGACTATCCAAATTTTCTATTATTTTATCAACCCTGTCGCCCCCTTTTGTGTTTTTCCACCAGTTTCTCTCTCTAAAAGTATCATTTCGACAAATTTCGTCCATAATCGACCAGATTCGAATATTTTAAGTCTTGGAAAGGTGATCTTAAGCCTTTAAGCTATTGTTATTTTTTGAGAATTAGGGCATGGCATGACAATCGCAAAATGATCATCAAAGGATCGGTGAAGTTGGCAGCGATCCATTGTAAAACTTCGGTTTTATTGCTACTGAGGCCATATAAGAGGGTGATGATTCAAAAAATCGGTTTATTTTCAAGAGACCTATTGAATATGTTCAAAACCAAAAAAAAGGAGAAACATATGAAGTCAACAACTAGTTTTTGGCCCCTTTTTCTAATTGCAGTGAGCGCAATGTTTTTAGTCAGTAGTTGCGGTTCATCCAGCAGTAGCGGTGAATCTACAGAAACTGGCACCGACACCGACACTGACACTGGCACGTACTCAACAGAGGTTGAGTCTTTGTCGATGAACTCCAAAGTCAGTGTGATTGAAGCCGGGGCATCTGCGGCGACTTCAAAAGTAAGTGCACTGAATCTCGACTTCGGTACCATCAGTGCTGCGATTGCCGTCAGTGATTTCAGTGCTTCGTCTGACTACAACCAGGATGAAACCTTTGTGTATGTACAGGATGATACCTCCCAGGCCCTTAATACCGCCAACAGCATTCTCTGCTATTTCGATCAAATCAGATGAGATGTTGAACCGAGGAGATTATAAAGCCCAGGTGGATGATTCTCAATGTGAGCAAGACAAAGGTGGATCAAGCGGCGATTCCAGTTCAGGTGGTGGCGCCGACCAGTCCAGCAGCAGTACAGTCAGTTATAGTTACTGGGTTGCCAATTCGGCGCGTGCCGACAACACAGCTGTTCAAGTTGTTAAAGCCTGGGTTGCGGCTTCCGAAGACGATCCACAGTACATCCAGGCAAAACTGACGATTACGGAAGGCAAATCTGACACTAATTCCCTGGGGATTTTTCGATTGGACTTCGCCGGTTTTAAAACAGACGCTGACGGAAATCCGACCTCTGAGGTTACCATGGCGGGGTTTATGTACACTGAAGTGGATATTGACGGACAGGTGGTCTTGAAATTCTATAATGTGGGCAGCCATGCAGAGCAAGGGGAGTCCTTTGATTTTGAAGAGGGCATCAACGTGGTCCGCAATGCCGACGGTACCGAAGGCTTTGGGTCTACACTTGGTCAGCAGTGGACTCAGGCAGGCCCATCCCCTGTGACCTACGATTTCTCTTTTGACGCAGACTATTTCTACCGGGAAGATAACGATAACAACACAGCCTGTTTGAATCGGGCTGATTTTAATGAAACAGCCTGGCGATATGGTATGTACGACGCCAACGGCGCCCGGGTTGATCTAAGTTCGGGTTTTCCGATTCGTTATGAGAGCAGCGGCGAGATATATCACGGCTGGATTGGATACTGGGGCTTATGGATGCCCAGCGAGGCAGGCATAGGTAACGGTTCAACCGTGATCAAGGAAGCCTTCAGCGAAGATGAAGTCGAAGAGAGTTACGATGTTTTTCAAGTGGGCGGTAAATTGGAAAAACATACCAAGAAAACGCTGACGATGGCTGAAATCAAGAGCATCCCCTTGAGTTGGTATGATAATGACAACGATATTGAATATCAGGTGATGTGGACCGGAACAAATCTGGTTAAAAAAGCCACTCGCAACCAGGATTCCAACTGGCAGTGGCAGGCCCTTAGTTCTGAAGAGACACTGGAATTCAGTGCCGGAACGTTCGGGTTTTTCTTTTACTCGGATTCCCTGGGCGGTGACGGTCAGATCAAGTTTGATAACTGGGATGCGATCACCTCCGGTTCAGATGCGTCAAGTGTCGTGCCGGTGGTGAGTGCCAGTTCAGTCGTGATCTTCCATGTCCGGGAAACGGTCTTCCCCGGAGACGCCACAGTACCAGACAATTTTGTCTGTTTCGACAACTGTCCGGATCCGACAAAATTAGATCAACAGGATTACTTCTTCCTCAGCAACTGGAACGATCCGACAGCAACAGTGTATACATTCGCTGACGGTGTCTTGAAGTACAATGGTACCGATATTGTCATGAGCACAGCCAGTGACAGTAACCAGAATGGGGTCTGGAGTGGTGCGTTATTTGAGAACACAACGGCTAACATAGCTGCATTGGCGTGTCCCTGGAATGCAAGCCAGACATGTGCTTGGCAGGCTTGGGAACAGTTGGATACTTATTTCACCTGGTCGACCGGTCCTAATGACTGGCAGAAACTGACCACCTTGACGAAGGATGGTGCTTACCTGACATTTGATTCCCCAATGCAGGTTAAGTACACCCATACGTCTGGGGAATATGCGAACACGGTCTTTTACCTGGATTACCAGGGGTTTGGTAACCTGAATGGCATTCCCGAGATGTGTGTGAACATGGAAACCGGTGTTGAGCTGGATTGCTGGTCCTTAACTGAGAGCGATTATGAAAGTGGTAATATCCGCTGGATGAGAAAGTTTGTCATTCCGAACGGCTCCCTGGCCGTGGGAACGGATGTTGATGGCACTGAATATGTGATCAAGGCGCTTGATGTGGAACAGGCCATGAAGAAAGTGGAAGACAGCGTTTGTACCGGTGCCGGTCTGTCCTTAACAGCTCAGACAATACCGACGCAGTCTGAGTGGGTGGAACCTGACCTGGGTGAAGAACCTACAGTGACAGACGCACCTGCGGTTATAGGAGGGGTTGTTCAAATCACCCTTGACTAGTCCGTTAGAATTCAATCGAAACTATTCAGCCCGGCTGTTTCAAACAGGCGGGCTTTTTTGTCTGTCGGATATCAGGAATCGCTGGCATCTGTGGCTTAATCCTGGGTGCTGCTTCTCGTCGCCTATCGGTGATTGTCGATGGTTTTATTTCGTCGGCAGGGGCTTTGGTAGCGTGCCGGTTGAGCCCGGTAGTCGATACTTGCAATGATCACAACGCATTCAACAGTTCGGTCAAGAAGCAACATCGAATATCTGAAGTTGCGGGTTGTCTTTTGTTCGATTGTTTAATCTACTCTCCATTTCAAGCAGGAGAGTTGCCATGGTTGTAATGGAACACTTGTTGATCAAGGCGTGTTGCGAACGAACCCGAATCTCTTCCAGACCTTCGCGGTGTTTGAGCAAGTTAAAGGGCCGTTCACAGTTCTTACGAATATTGATTGCCTGGGCGGCCTGTTCATCGCCGTCAACAATGATTCGTTGAAAGGCGCCATTATCAAAGGGAATGACACGATGCTGAAAACAGCTGACTGACCTCGGGCATTCGTAAGCCGCGGCATTGCATTTGTATTCGTGCCCGCCTGTTGTACAGTCAAGGTGGCGCATGGGGGTTTCGCACATGTCATCGGCGGTAACCGAATAGTTTTTTGGGTCGACATTTTCGGGTAGCTTTGTTTTCGCTGAGGGAGGTGTAACCAGGGTGACCCCGGTTTCTTCATGGAGAGAACCATCTTTGTCATGGTATGCCTCGTCCGCGGTGATGAGCTTTATCTCGATCCCCATGGCTTGTGCCAGTTGGGTCAATGGTTTCAGAAAATGGCTGTCATGATGATTGCCAGGTGCTAACAGTGATACCAATGGAAAACTGCCAATCGGGATGATCTTTCTTGAGTTGCTTTTTTACAATCACTTTGATATTCTTATGATGCATTGGGAGCCTCTATTTTGGTGTTAATTATATGACATTTAAGGGTATCATAATACCATTATAGATGTTTTTCCGTTTAAAACAAGTGATAGCCTACGTTTGCGGGTTTTTTCAACACCCTTTACTAAACGTATTGCCGGTAAAACGTCTGGAATTCACCCAAATGCTTTTCTCCTTGATGGAACCGACAGGAAACGGGTTGTCTGTACAATGTGCTCTTTTGCGACACTGAGGACAACAACTGTTTCTGCCTGCTGGAGAAATAAGAAACCCATGATGATCTAAATGCCCATATTGGCTCACATCAATTCGGCGTATTGCTTGGATCAAAGTCCCTGTTATGCAAACCATTGGATATTAGTTTTTATTCGATTTCGAAAACAGAGGGGATAGAAGTTGTCAATTTTGTGAGAAATCAATGAAAGTGGTTTACAAACGAAAAATAATCTGACGGTTTTGCCACTCAGGCGGTCATGACTAACCTTGGAAGACTGCTGAGCAAAAACCAGCAGGGATGAATGGGTTTGAGGTCATTAAACAGGCCAATTTTATGGCCACCACTAGCTTACAATAGTCTGCTATTCTCTATTAACAGACCCAGGACGGTAAATAATCAAAATTATGAATTATTGAATCTTTAGCAAAAGAGGAAACAAGATGGGTGCTAAAGGACGTAAAGACAAAGATAAACGCCAAGATCAGAAAAATAATAAACAGAGTACATTGAAAGAAAAACGTATGCAGAAAAAAGAGAATAAAAATGGTTTCTGCAAGTCCGAATTGATGAATCAATAACAGTTGCTTCCAGACATCGAAAACCCGCTCATTTCACTTATTAATCATCGATAATACAAAAAGGCAATGGATATGACATCTGCAATCAAATATTACGAGGGCATAAATACAGTTACCGTAATAGGTAACTATCTGCCTCGCCAGTGCGGCATTGCGACTTTCACCACCGATTTGGTGGAAGCTTTGACTGCTGAAGCCCCGGAAATCGATTTCTGGGCAACTGCCATGAATGATAAACCTGAGGGTTACCCATATCCGGAGAAAGTTCGTTTTGAAATCAACCAAAACAAATTGACAGATTATAATGTCGCAGCTGAGTTTCTCAATATCAGCCAGACAGATGTTGTTTGCCTGCAGCATGAGTATGGAATCTTCGGAGGTCCGGCTGGTAGCCACCTGTTAAAACTATTAAGTGGTTTGCGTATGCCGGTGGTGACGACACTGCACACCGTTATCAAAGATCCGGCGGCTGAATACCGCGACGTCATGAGCAAGCTGTCTGATCTGTCTGATAAAATGGTGGTGATGAGCCACAAAGCAGCCGACTTCCTCAAAGATATCTATGCAGTACCTGCAGAGAAAATAGCGTTTATCCATCACGGCATTCCGGATACACCATTTATTGATTCAAGTTTTAACAAAGACAAATTCGGTGTGGAAGGAAAAAAAGTGTTGCTTACATTCGGTCTGCTTTCGCCAAATAAAGGTATCGAAAACGTATTGAACGCGCTACCACAGGTTATTCAAAAACATCCGGATGTGGTCTATATCGTCCTGGGCGCAACACATCCACAGATTCTAAAATCGCATGGAGATGCCTACCGCATCATGCTGCAACAGCTTGTGACTAAACTCAAAATCGGGGAGCACGTCATTTTTCAGAATCGTTTTGTAGAGTTAAGGGAGTTGTGTGAGTTCCTTGGAATTGCCGATATATACGTCACTCCTTATCTGGAAGAAGCCCAGATCACTTCAGGAACCCTTGCTTATGCCATGGGCACAGGTAAAGCTGTCATTTCGACGCCTTACTGGTATGCCACCGAAATGCTGGCTGAAGGTCGAGGTCGAATCGTACCCTTCTCTGACCCCGAGGCCTTGGCAGAACAAATTATTAAGTTGTTGGGCAATGATGTCGAAAGGCATGCCACACGAAAAAAAGCCTATAATTACAGCAGAAAAGCTATTTGGAAGGAGGTGTCCCGTAAATACCTCCAGGTTTTCAGTGAAGCCCGAAAAAGTCGCGCCCGAAACCCACGCCCCCGGTACTCGTATGTTGAAACCATTAAAGCTATCACAAATTTTGAGCTCCCGGAAATCAAGTTGGATCATTTGAATACCTTGACGGATGATACCGGTATTTTACAGCACGCCAATTATACGATTCCTGATCGTACCCATGGCTACTGCACGGATGATAATGCCAGGGCTCTTCTGGTAGCTGCAATGGGTCAGAAATATATGCTGACAAACGGCTTTGGCCTTGACCACCTCAGTGGACATTATCTTGGATTTCTTCTGTACGCTTACAATGAAAAAAAAGGTCGCTTTCACAATTTCATGACGTATTCCCGAAAGTGGATGGACGAAGTCGGGTCCGAAGACTCTCATGGCAGAGCACTTTGGTGCCTCGGTAAAGCGGTGTCATATTTTAGCGACCCCGGATACCTTGCCTTGAGCACAACCCTTTTTAAGAAGGCACTGGGTGCAACCGAGAGTCTTCGCTCCCCACGCGCCATCGCATTCAGCCTGGTGGGCATCCATGCATACCTTTACACATTTTCCGGTGATACCGATGTGCGCAGATTCAGGGGGGTTCTTGCTGATCGGCTTTACAATCAGTTTAAAGACAATGCAAAAGCCGACTGGCCCTGGATCGAAGACAGCCTGAGCTATGCTAACGGCAAACTGCCTCATGCCTTGCTGTTATCCGGTCAATGGATGCAGCATAACGGCATGATCGATATGGGACTTAAAGCACTTAAATGGTTACTATCCATCCAGACCGAAACAGGCCACTTTGCTCCCATCGGTAATCATGGCTGGTTTGAAAAAGGCAGGTCCAAGGCCCGGTTCGACCAACAGCCTATAGAAGCAAATGCAATGATAGAGGCATGTATTGAAGCCTTCAATATCACACAGGATAAAACTTGGGTTGACAGTGCAGTCATGTGTTTTAACTGGTTTCTTGGAAACAATGACCTGAATATGCCACTCTATGATCCTAAAACCGGAGGCTGTAGAGATGGTTTGATGGCTGATGGAATCAACCAGAATGAAGGCGCTGAGTCCTCCCTGGCCTGGTTGCTTTCACTAATGACATTACAAAAGTTATATACGGACCAGATCTTGACACCTGAAATTAATTAACGAAAGGATCAACCATGCGTATTGCCATGCTCTCGCCCATTGCCTGGAGAACACCACCACGTCACTACGGACCTTGGGAAAATATAGCATCCCTTTTAACCGAAGGACTAGTGGCACGCGGTCATGAAGTCACCCTGTTTGCGACCGGCGATTCACAGACACGCGCCACACTTCGCGCCGTATGCCCACAGGGATATGAAGAAGATAGTTCTATCATCCCAAAAGTCTGGGAATGCATGCACATTTCTGAGCTGTTTGAACATGCTGAAACGTATGACATTATCCACAACCATTTTGATTTCCTGCCCCTGACCTATACCAGCCTGATCACGACGCCTGTTGTAACCACCATTCACGGATTTTCTTCGCCAGGGATTCTACCAGTTTATAGAAAGTACAACAAAAAAGTGTTTTACGTTTCCATCAGTGATGCTGACCGTTCACCGGATCTTGACTATCTTAAAACGATCCATCATGGCATTGATATCGAGCAGTTCGACTTTCAGCCCGATCCCGATGACTATTTATTGTTTTTTGGCAGATTTCACCCCGACAAGGGTGCGAAGGAGGCGATTGAAATTGCGCGGGGTAGTCGGTGCAAACTGATAATGGCGGGTATCATCCAGGATCAGGACTATTTCAATCAATATGTAAAACCGTTCATCGATGATCAGAATGTCACCTATGTAGGCAGTGCGGATCCCGAAAAACGAAATAATCTTCTGGGCAAAGCCGCGGCTCTGCTTCATCCCATTAATTTCGACGAACCGTTCGGCCTCTCTGTCATTGAATCAATGAGCTGTGGCACCCCGGTTATCGCGATTAATCGGGGTAGCATGCCCGAACTGATCCAGGACGGCAAAAACGGATTCCTGGTGTCCAATATCGACGAGGCAATCAAAGCGGTCGGACGTATTAAAGAGATTGACCGGGCAACCTGTCGAAAAATGGTGGAAGATCGTTTTACCATCGACCATATGGTGGAAAAGTACATAGCTGTTTATGAGGCGGTGCTTGAAAAGACACACCTTGAAAACCGCCGGCCATGGGGGTATTACCAGGTGTTTTCTGATGAAGACACTTATAAATGCAAAAAAATCGTCGTATATCCCGGAAAACGGTTGAGTTTGCAGCGTCACCAGCAAAGGGATGAACACTGGTACATTCTGAACGGTGAAGCAACAGTGACAGTTGACAACAATGACATGGCACTTACCACGGGAAATTCAATTGATATTCCACGAAAATCCCTCCATAGAGTTAGAAACAACGGATCGGAGGACCTGGCCTTTATTGAAGTCCAAACCGGTGAGTATTTTGGTGAAGATGATATTGAACGTCTGGAAGATGATTTCGGGAGGGTCTGAAATGAAAGAAAAACATATGCCTGTAAAGCGTTATAAAAAAAATCCCATTCTTACCCGGGATGATGTGCCATATCCGGTGGCGACAGTTCACAATGCAGGTGTTGTCAAATTCAACGGCCGCTACATCATGTTATTCAGATCTCATTTGCGTAACGGACGCTCCATCATCGGCAGGGCAGACAGCAAAGACGGGTTTTCCTTTAAGGTTCACCCCAAGCCATTTCTCACACCGGCAACGGACAGCACCTTCGACGAATATGAAGAATTCGGGGTGGAGGATCTCCGTATTAACCCGTTTGAAAACCGGTTTCTTCTGACCTACAGTGCCTATTCCAGACACGGTGTGCGGATCGCTCTCGCACAAACCGAAGATTTTGATAAAGTGGAACGTATTGCATTGATTACCCAGGCAGATCTTCGAAATGTGGTTGTTTTTCCTGAAAAATTCAATGATCGATTTGTGCGCCTGGACCGACCCCATTCTGAAATTTCTCCCTGGTCTATCTGGATCTCTTACTCACCTGATCTGATTCACTGGGGCGATTCCCGGGTGATCATGAAACCGGTGACTTACCATTGGGATGAAATGAAGATCGGTCCCGGTGCCCCGCCGGTTAAAACTACCAAAGGTTGGCTTCATATTTACCATGGCGTTTTTAAGACGATGTCCGGAACGGTATATCGGCTTGGCGTTGCCCTGCATGATCTCAACGATCCGGCCAAGATCATCGGCGTTTCCGATCAATGGATCCTGCAGCCTGAGGACCCTTGGGAGATAACAGGATATGTCCCCAATGTCGTCTTCACCTGTGGGGCTGTACCGGAAGATGACGGTACGATCAAAATATACTGGGGTGGAGCAGATACCGTCATGTGCGCTGGCATCGCTGTGATCGATGAATTGGTAGAACTTTGTCTTTCCACTTCCCGATCTCCGTTATAGAATCTACTAATCCGGAACTTTTACGTTCAAAGTGTTCAGGACTTGAAGACGCTAGCAAATCGATCGACTTTTTAATGCCGGGAAATAATTTTAAGCTCGATGACAAGGACACGGATATGCAAGCCAAAAAACAACAAAGACTGAACATTGAGAGAAAGTCAATTAAAATTGAGGGGGATACTGCACGGGTGATTACCTGTCTTCACCTTCCTGGAGACGGGAATCGTATAAACAGAATAATTCAGCACATCATGGACCTGTCTGAAGTTGAAGCCATGAGTTTACGGGATCAAATCATGGCGGACTTTTCGCAAAGGCATGAAAACATTGATTCTATTTTTGAGCAATACTTGTATGAAGTGAAAGATTATCTGCCACGGGATGTCGTGTTGAGTGATGTTCAAAGGGCTCTCATCGGATCCTGTTTTACTAAAGAGTACTCTATCGAATCGGCAGCCCTTTTTAACCCTTCCATTGTTCCCCATCCGGATCAAAACCATCTGCAAGAAGGCTGTTTACGCTTTGTTATGAGCTTGCGGGCAACAGGTGAAGGGCATATTTCATCAATTGTCTTTCGCAGCGGCGTTCTTGACCGGCACAATACGTTTCTGTTCGACCCCGTCAGCGATTATGTGGAAACGCCGGACCTAAAATATGACCCAATCTATAAACTGAATCCATTCCGACGTAAATTAAGAGAAATGGGAGCTGACAATGAAATAGCCACCCATATTCTAAACCAGCTGTCGGAAAACTTTGCTTATAATGAGCTAATCCAAAAGATCGGCGATCTTCGTCAGAACCCTCAATTTTCTGAAGGAAAACAAAATAGAACGTTCAAAATCATCCGTTGGCTCGCAGATTCCAATTATGAAGTGAGTTTTCACGCCGATCACCGCATATCTGAGCGGGTGATTTTTCCTGTTTCAACAAATGAAAGCAGAGGTATTGAAGATGCTCGATTCGTTCAGTTTTTCAATGACGACGGGGAGGTTGTCTATTACGCCACTTATACAGCCTATAACGGTATTACGATTTTACCGCAGCTCATTGAGACAAAGGATTTTATCACTTTCAATGTCTTAACGCTCAACGGTAAAGCCGTTCAAAATAAAGGTATGGCCCTTTTTCCCAGAAAAATAGGGGGTCTCTACGCAATGCTCTCACGCCAGGACGGAGAAAATAATCACATCATGTTTTCAGACAATATCCATTTCTGGCAGAAGTCTCAAATCATCCAGAAGCCCAAGTTTCCTTGGGAATTCATCCAGATAGGCAACTGCGGTTCTCCCCTGGAGACAAATGAAGGTTGGATTATGCTGACTCATGGTGTTGGACCGATGCGTCAATATTGCATCAGTGCCATTTTACTTGATCTTGAAAACCCTGCAAAAGTCATTGCCCGCCTGGATGAACCGTTGCTTACACCGAATGGAAAAGAACGCGAGGGATATGTCCCCAATGTGGTTTATTCCTGTGGAGCATTAATTCATAACAACGAGTTGATTATTCCCTATGCCATGTCCGATATCAATTCAGGGATAGCAACTGTTGCCGTCAAAGAATTGCTTAATTCAATGCGCAAAGTAGCATAGAATTGAAGAGATACTGCCAGAATTTCTTCTTTCCGTTCGACAACGACGAGACAATCTTTGGTCAAAATCTGAGACTTTAAGTTGTCCAGTTGACATCTCAACGTCATACAATATTCAGGATTTGCTAATTTACATTCTACGATTTTTCCGCCAATCGGGATGATTTTTCTTGAGTTGCCTTTTTACAATCACTTTGATATTCTTATGATGCATTGGGAGCCTCTATTTTGGTGTTAATTATATGATATATAAGGATATCATAATGCCATTATAGAGGTTTTTCCGTTTAAAACAAGTGATAACCTACGTTTGCGGGTTTTTTTTCAACACCCTTTATTTGTGCTTTTCAAGATGAGAATCCGGAACCAGTGTAATCCGTGGGCATGACTTGACTGGATTAGTATCAACCAGCAGGCTGCAGCCGTAGGCTGGTTCCAGAACACCGTATGTCAGTACTTTATCAGGGGCTCCGCTTTCAATGATACGTCCCTCTTTCAACAAAAGCAGATTATCGGCGTAAAGTGAGGCCAGGTTAATGTCGTGGGAGATCATGATGATGGTCTTTTGTTTCTCATTTTTCAATTTCTCCATCAGGTCCATGATCCGGGTTTGATGGGCAAGATCCAGAGCTGCCGTGGGTTCATCCAGCAGCATGATTTCGGGATCCTGACAGATGGCCCGGGCGATAAATACTCTCTGACACTCGCCACCACTCAGCTGGTGAATTCTACGATCTGCCAGTCGTTGCAGATCGGTAAATACCAGTGCTTCTTTGACTGCTGCGATATCGTCCGCTTTCTCCAGACCCAGCAAGCCCTGATGGGGTGCCCTGCCCATCATCACAACCTGTGAAACCGTGAAGGGGAAATCCACGCTCGCCTGTTGACGAACGATGGCCATGGTCCGGGCCAGATTTTTCTGGGTGTATGCGGTCAGTGGCTGGTTTTTAACTTTGATTTCACCTGCTACTGTTTTGGCCAAGCCGGCCATGGCGTTCATCAACGTGGATTTTCCGGAGCCATTGGGTCCGATGATGATAAAAAACTCCCCTTGTCTGACACTGAAGGAGATTTTGTTCACGACCGTCTGGTTATCGTATTGACAGACGAGATTGTTGACTTCGATGGCTGCACTCATGAGTCGGACCGTTTCAAAAAGTAGATAAACAGCGGAGCGCCGATCAGGGCAGTGACGACCCCAGTGGGCATTTCGCCTTGCTCCGGCAGCGTTCGGGCCAGAATATCGCAGAAAACCATGTAGGCACCGCCGCCTAGTATACAGGCAGGGACAAGTACCCGGTGATCGGGTCCCAATCGAGTTCGCATCAGGTGGGGGACGACCAGACCGACAAATCCCAGTAGCCCACAATATCCCACCACCAGGCTCACCATGAATGAAGAGAGGACAAGTTGGATCACAATAATCATCCGGGTTCTGACCCCGGATGACTGGGCTGACTCCTTGCCCATGCTCAACAGATTCAATGTGTGAGAGAGCATGAAAATAACGATAAAACAAGGAATGAGAACCAGCAGTAAGATAGACGCTTGCAGGGTGTTGATAGCAGAAAAGTCCCCCATCAGCCAGAAGATGATATTATGCAGTCGCGCATCTCTGGTAATGGAGACCAGAAACATGATCACCGCTGAACAGAAGGCGTTGACCATCACCCCTGAAAGCAGCAGTCGATCTTTCTGAAAGAGAGAGTGACCTGTTGAAAGGTATAGAATCAGGACCAGGCTCAAAATGCTACCGGCAAAAGCAGTGAAGCCGACGCCCGGGAAGCGGGACAACCCCATGATGATGCCGATGATTGCCCCGATCGCTGCTCCTCCGGATATTCCGAGAATATAGGGTTCAGCCAGGGGATTTCTAAGGATGGATTGAAAAACCACCCCTCCCAGTGAAAGAACCGACCCTGCAATGACAGCCAGCAACACCCGTGGAAACCTGATTTTAAGGATAATGGCCGAGAGTACCGGATCCAGCTCAGGATGAATGATGGCGTTGACTACCCGCAGCAAATCCCGGTCTGACGATCCCACGGATACCCCCAGGATCATGGTCAGTAGGAGCACTACCGAGAGGATAGTGGAGATGATTGAAATCCGTTTTATCATTACATGAGTATTAAAAGTGGTTACTGACAGTTCAAGGACTTCATATCCAGCAGTTCTGGATGAATAGCTGCCGTCAGGCACTCCAGTCCTTCGAGTAGCCGTGGAGAGGCTCGATCGGTCAGGTCGGAATTAACCAGATACATGCGCTGATGACGAACAGCCGGTATCTGTTGCCACTCTTGCCACTCCTGTCTGATATTATCAAAAACCTTTTCCCGGGCCATGGTCGTAATAATGAAAACCTCGGGTGCCAGTCCGATGATCTGCTCTTTTGAAAATACGGGATACCGGTTGTTGCCTTCGACCACATTTCTGCCTCCGGCCAGTGTGATCAGTTCTCCTGCCAGCGTGTTCGAACCCACCGATACCAAAGGAGAGACCCCGATCTGCAGGAATACACTGGGGCGGCTCTTGCTGGTCGAAACAAGATTCCGGATACGATGGATCCTGTTCTGCATCTGGTTGACCAGGGTAGTTGTTTTTTCTCCGGCGTCCAGTAGGTCTCCAATAGCCTGCACTGTTTCGACAACATCATCGATATTGAGTGGATCAATGGCAAAAAATGGAATTCCCAGTTCCATGATGCGTCTCACGATCACTATGGGATTACCATCTTTGACACCAATACACAAATCGGGGCGCAGCGCCACTATTCTCTCAAGGTCCAGCCTGACATACGTTCCCACTTTAGGCAGACGTTGAGCCTCTGCCGGGTAGTTGCTATAACGTGTGGCACCCACCAGGCGGTGCTGCTGTTCCAATGCAAAAATGATTTCGGTGATGTTGGCTGCCAAAGCAATAATTCGCGCCGGCCGATCCGGAACCTGAACTCTCCGTCCGACGGGATCAATCACCAGTTTTTCTGCCGATACGGTTTGTACGGAAGAAAAAACAATCATCCCCAGTATCAGAGCTGCTAAAATATATTTTATTCTCAATTATCTAAATCTCCTTTCAGCCTTTGGTCTAATATGAATAAAGCTTACCACAGAGACACGAAGGTCACAGAGGCAATTGAAAAAACATGTCTGAGTGTCCGGGGTGGAGCGTTTCAGTTGCTTAGAGGCGTTAGAACCTTTCTCATTCATTTTCGTTCCTATGTGGAACTAACCCGCGTCTGATATAAATCCCTCTCAGTTGGGGGACTCCAAATATGTATTCATGATTAATACGCTTGCTCCAATTTATTGTGAATCACTTACCGATCGGTTTTCCACTCAGTGACAGTGGGGGCTAACAGGCAGCAATATGGCAATAGCGAAGCTGGATATCTGATCGAGCCGAAAGTGCTCGATGATTAATTTGTTTATAAAAACAGCTGATAACGTCAAACGCAACTCAGGCCGATTCAGTGGTTAGCTTATCCACATAAAAAAATGGTAAACGGCCTTGAATCTATTTGAGGTCAATCTTGAAGTTGGAAACGGTCGTTGTTTCCAAAAAAGGCATCAACACCTTTTTTTTCTGGCAGGTATCGTCATAGATATTTCTCCCTGTTCACGAGGATTAATATATCATGGAAGATCTGACTTATTGCGCTCTGTTTTACTAATTCAGAGAACAAATCACAGTTGCGGACCAGCAAGGGATTTTCACCCTGTTTCCTCCATATGCGGGAAAACGGGCAGATTTGATAAAAGGTCTGCACGTTTTTCAATAGATGTGTTGTCCTGTCTTCTGATTAGCAAACGCCTCTTTATCCTGTCAAGGGACGATATCATTGATTCGGTTGGATGGCGGGCATAATAGATGGTAAGGCACAGAAATGATGGAGCTCTCTAAATGGTTATAATTATGGGAAACGAGATTGACAAGTGCAAAGTGTATAGTATAAGATTCCACTTTACACTAGCAACTTGTCAAGAGAGATCAACAAACCTGTTTTTTAACGCGGCTCAGGACATATGCCCCCGGGATAGCTAGATGATCGACCATCATCAAAAATGAGATTACCTTATGAAAACAAAACTGACTGAAATGCTTGGTATCAAGTACCCGATTATCTGTGGAGGTATGATGCGGCTGGCTTATCCGCCCCTATGTGCTGCGATATCCAATGCAGGCGGACTGGGGAACCTGACAGCCGCTATGTATGAAAACAAGGCAGATTTCAAGGCGGCTATCCAGGAAGTGAAGCAATTAACGGATAATCCATTTATCGTGAACGTGACCCTGTTGCCCCATATCGGAGTGCCTCCGGAACGCTATACGGGATATTTTGAAGCCCTTGTCGAGGAAGAAGTGGCGGCCCTCGAACTCAGTGGTGTGCCGCTGCATCGGTATGAGGGGGGTGTCTATTTCGAACTGTTGAAAAAAGCAGGGGTCAAAATATTCCACAAAGTGGGATCGGTCAGGCACGGCAAGTCGGCTGAAAAAGCGGGTTATGATGGTGTATTCGCAGCCGGAGTTGAAGAGGGCGGGCATCCTCTGAATGAAAATGTGGCCACCACGGTTCTGACGCCCCGCATGGTGGAAGAGTTGGACATTCCGGTGATCACCACCGGCGGGATTGCCAACGGCGTAGGTCTGGCAGCAGCTCTGTGCCTGGGTGCGGAAGGTGTGATGATGGCGACACGGTTTATTAATACCCATGAGTGTCAAGTGCATCAGAATGTGTACGAAGAGATGATCAAACGGCAGGAAAATGAAACAGCCTTGTATGGTAACTCTATTGGTTTACAGGGACGAGGCCTGCTGAATGATTCCATCCGCAGCGTTATAGAGATCGAAGCTAGAGGTGGGAGTTTCGAGGAAATTATCCCCCACATATCCGGTGCCCTGGGAGACGAAATCTGGCAGTCAGGAAATCTGAGCACCGGGCTGGTTGCTGTGGGACAGTCCATCGGGTTGATTCATGATGTGGTTTCCTGCCAGGAACTGCTCAACCAGATGGCCAGTGACGCAGAAAAGGTACTGGCTCGCAGTCTGAGTATGGCTCAAGCGGAATAACCGATTGAAACAGGAGTGATGATATGGGTCGAAAACCGGTGAGCCGTCCGTCAAATCCCATTGACGGCCGACCGATGCTGAAGATGAAGGAATTGGTGGAAGCGACTGGGATCAGCAAGGCCACCATTTTGTACTATGTGGCTGAACAATTACTGCCTCAGCCGGTGAAAACCAGTCCTAACGTGGCCTATTACTCCTCATCAATGGTGGAGCGTGTGCATCTGATTCGGCAGCTGCAATCCCAGCATCGGTTCAGCCTCGCTCAGATTCGCACAATACTGCAGGAGCGAGATCTGCTTGATCGAAAAGCCTTCTGCAGGGCTTGTGGCCTGACGAAGGAACAGGTGCAAACCGCTGTGGATCTGAAACTGCTGATCCCGGAATCCGGTAACCGCTTTGATGTCACAGATGTCAAGGCAGGCAAACGCCTCAAGATCAACCTGGGGATGGGTCTCTCTTTTGAGGATCTTGTTTTTTACGCCCAACTGGGGGAACAGATCGTCGCCCACGAAATGAAGCTACGGAAACGCCTGATTCGATCCATGTCCCACGACGAAGCCCTCAACACAACGCTGAAACTCACCCAGGGGGCTCGATTCTTCAGAGAGTACATTATCGAGCGTATCTTTCAGCAACAGGCCCTAAGACAACCATTGAACCTGGCTGATGAATAGGGGGGGAACTACCCAAGAAGCCAGGGAAAATACTTCTGCTACTCAAACTGAACCCAAGCTGCAGTCCAAATTTCAGTTTTTTACCGACGCCCTTTACTATTTTCAAAGAAGCAAATGTTCACACATCTCTTAATTGCCCCAACAAGTATTTGTGAACAACACTGGAGACTAAAGTTTGGTAAGGTAAAGGCATTTTGTCAGCAAACATCATCTTCAGAATCCGGCTGATGAAAAAAAGGAAAAGGATGGGCGTGAAAATGGGTTTTGTCGGGAGTGGGTGTAGGGTATCAAAATCTCAAATTCCCAAAACCCATTTTTCAGGGTTTCATTCTGATAATCACGGGGATAGCTGTTAGTGCAAATACAGCGGAAATCTTGTAGGTCAGATCCAGGCCGATGTTGTCACCCATGAACCCGATTAACATGATAGCGGCTGAATTGATGGCGAAGTTAATCATCATGTAAATCCCATTCAAAAAGGCTGGCTGCTCGCTTTTCAGTTCGTTCACCGCAGCTAACATGACCGGCGTGGGTGCCAATAGGAACAGGCCCATGATGAGTAGCAGCGGAAAGATGAAAATCCCTTCTACCATCATGAATGCCCACATCAAAAACGGGGATGCCACAGCTGTCACTATCAATGTTGTTTTTCTTCCGACTCTGTCAGAAATAGTGCCTGAGAAGATCGTACCGACTGCGCCGGTGAGCTGAATTGTAGCAAGAGAGATTCCGGCGACCCAGATACTGGCCCCTTTACTACTTAAATACACAGGTAGGAAGATGGTCAAGGCTCCCGTCATCAATGATCTGGACAGGGTGAACGCAGCCAGAATTTTAAATGTCGGCATCGCCTGCTGAAGCGTCACTTTCCAGCTTATCTGCTGATCTGTACGCTTGAACTCATCTGAAATTCGAATCTTCCGAATTCTAATAAACAGAAAAGCAGAACTGGCCAATCCGATAGGAATCAAGCGAAATGTCCCTTCCAGTCCCCAGAGCGAAACAGCCCCCAATATGATTAGGGGACCGATGGTTCGGGCTGCTTCTCCGGCAAACATGAAAAAACTCATTCCCATGCCGATCCGATCGCCGGATATGCGTTTCACCATCACGGGTGCGGGTACGTGGAACAGTGTCGCACTGATCCCCATCACAAGCAGTAGGCCGACCAGAACAGCATAATTGGGAGCGATGCCCAACAAGCTCATGCTGATAGCAGTGATGGAAGGGGCAAAAATTATAAAATAACGAACGCTGATTTTATCTGCGATCAGCCCTACAAAGGGGTTTAGCAAAGAGGGCAGTCGTTGGACAACTGTTAATAACCCAGCTGAGGAATAGGAAATACTCAGCTTCTCAATCAGCAGCGGCAGGATAGGGGCCAGGAAAGAAGAATAGATGTCGTGAAGTAGATGGGCGATTGAAATCGCGACTGCATCAATTGTCTGAAATGTGTTTTTCTTTTCCATGAGCTGATTCTAAAGCCTCTCTTGGTATGCTGCTCTGGGCGGGGTTGTCTCTCTGGTCTTCAGCACGCTGTCTCCCAGATCAATTATTTCCTGTTTGTCCTTCTGCAGGGTTCTAGTAGTGGCTGGGAAAATTCGGACTATCATGAAGTTCGGCAGGTTTTAATCAGGTTAACAAACCGGTGGGATTCCGGCAAAACCCATCCTCTGTGTCTGTTAATCTAAATCAATGTAAATCAGGGATGCAGGAATCTTCTGAAGCCCCTGCGAGAGTATAATGATCACAGAATTGGCAAAGGCTTGGCATGCTATTGCCAGAAAGTGTTCCTGACCCTATCAGCACTGATTTTAGTTTGATCTGTGCTTGGGGAAATTTTTAACTATGTCTTTTCTTCAGTCACCTTGCAGGTGCTAAATCCTAACATGGCATAAGGCGGGCACCAGCCAACCAGTGCCGTAAAAAGTGGCACCGCACCGACGGCTCCCCACCAGCTTTGAAACATGAATCCCAATCCAATAATCACCACACCTGCTATGACCCTGATGAGCCGGTCTATACTACCAATATTTTTTTTCATCTTAAGTTCCTATAAACATTCCAGGATCGGTCAAACCCTAATATGTACCCCTGGGCAGTAAAACTGCAGCAGAGTAAGCTTTATTAACTTCTTTCCGGATCCTGGAAAATGAGGGATTAATCAAAGGGTGCCTTTGCAGGAATGACAGCCTTATGATCGAGCTAAAATCAGAGATTAAATAAAAAAAACTATACTATTAGAATATTGCAAATAGCTTACCATAAAACACCGCAAATAGCCTACCATAAAAGCCTGTGCTAATTAGGGCTTGAAGAGAGCCTGTTTCATGCATAAAAACCTGTGTAATTTTGACTTGGCAGGTCCCGATAAAACGACTATCGTTTCATCACCCCTCAGGAAATCTCACCTGTCCCATGTGAGATATTCATCTGAAAAATGTAGCAGGGGATTTATTCGCATCAATTGGTATCAGTGCCTGTTGAGCAGTTCCCTCCCCGGAGTACCGGCAACTAAAACAGATCTTTTGGAGTTATCTGTTTGACAAGATAACTCTTCAAACAGAATAGAAATTGACTATAGGGAGCAGCTATGATTCTACCGAGTAAAGGCATAAATAAAAATGAGATTTCAAAAAGGCTGGATGAGTTTAAATCGGATGATCTGGACTGGCGTTCCGGGAGAGTATTCGGATATGTATTTGACCCTGGAACGGAAGCGATGGAGGTCGGTAAGGAAGCCTACATGAAGTTTTTGACTGAAAATGCCCTGGATTTTACCTCTTTTCCAAGTCTCTATAAGTTTGAAAAGGAGATTGTGGAGATGGCCGTCAATCATCTGAATGGCGGGGACGAGGCCGTTGGAAACTTCACCAGTGGAGGTACAGAAAGTATCATCCTCGCTGTGAAGGCCGCTCGAGAACATGCCAGGGTTCACAAACCTGAGATAACAGAACCTGAAATGATTCTACCCATCACCGCCCATGCAGCGTTTCATAAGGCTGCCAGATACTTAAACGTCAAAGTGGTGCCTATTCCTGTGGATGATAGTTTTCGAGCGGATGTCGCAGCAACCAAGAATGCCATTACGCCAAACTCCATCTTGATTGTCGGTTCTGCACCTTCTTATGCCCATGGTGTTGTGGACCCCATTGCCGAGATGGCGGCAGTTGCCCTGGAAAACGGATTACTGTTTCATACCGATGGCTGTGTTGGCGCTTTCATGCTCCCGTTTTTTAAAAAACTGGGGGAGCCGGTTCCGGACTTTGATTTCAGCGTGCCCGGTGTCACTTCGATCTCGATGGACCTTCATAAATACGCGTACACTCCCAAGGGAGCCTCAGTGGTGCTCTATCGCAACAGTGATATTCGTAAACACCAGATTTTTGCCTGTTCCCATTGGACCGGATATACCATTATCAATAATGCCATTATGAGCTCCCGGACCGGTGGACCCATGGCTGCGGCGTATGCAGTCTTGAATTTTCTGGGTGAAGACGGATATATGAATATTGCCCGCAAAAAAATTGAGGCCACCCAAAAACTGCTTGCTGGTGTCAAAAAGCACAAAGATTTGAGAATTATGAGTGAGCCGGATTTTTGTATGTTCTCTTTCACGTCTGAAACTATCAGTGTCTTTCACTTGATTGATGAAATGAATTCGATTGGATGGTATATTCAGCCGGCGCTCTCGTATGAAAACTCCAGGCACAATATTCATCTGTCCATCAACTTCTCCAATGTGGATTTAGTGGATGCCTTTCTCAAAGACCTATACAAGAGTATCGATAAAATACGCGACGTGAAATATGGTGAACTGGGGGAGGCGTTGAAGCAGGAGTTCGGAGATAAAGACCCGGACTCGATCAGCGATCTGGAAATTCAACAACTGCTGGCAATGGGTGGAATTGGAGGTGAAGGTTTTCCGGAGGCCATGGCTGATATTAATGAAATGCTGAACGCTTTGCCCGCAAAGCTCAGAGAGAAACTCTTAGTAGAATATACCAATAGTATTTTTTAATTCTTCTTTAAACTGCAGACTTAACAGGAGAAACAGACCATGCATAGCCCTTTTCCGTTTGATGCATTACTGGTTTTTGGATTCATGTCCATCATACTTCTGGCAGGGGTTTTTGTCAGAGCAAAAGTGTCGTTTATCCAGAGATATCTCTTCCCCAGCTGTCTCATCGGAGGGGTGTTGGGCGCTGTCCTGATCAACCTTAAGCTTGTGAATGTCTCGGTATCCATGTTGGAGACTTTTGCGTTTCATTTCTTCAATATATCCTTCATTTCGGTTGGATTGACGCGGGATGTCGATACGCAACAATCCGGTGAAAAGAAAAGGAAATTTTTAAAAGGAACGCTGTGGATGGCTTTAACCCAGGGGATCACCTTTCCGATGCAGGCCCTGATCGGTGGACTTTTTGTCCTGGCTTTTGGATGGTTTGAAATGGATCTGTTTAAGACCTTCGGTTTTCTGGCGCCCCTTGGCTTCAATGAAGGTCCTGGACAGGCGCTCTCTTTTGGGAAAGTCTGGGAAGGGGTCGGATTCCAACATGCCGCAACGATCGGGTTGACTTTTGCTGCTGTCGGTTATGTGTTCGCTTTTTTCGTGGGCGTGCCGCTGGCCAACTGGGGCGTTAGAAAAGGACTCGCAATAGCCGGCGGCAAAGATCTTCCACCTGAATTTATTGTTGGACTGATGCCAAAATCAAAAAGTGGCGAAAGTGCCGGCAATTTGAAGCTGCATTCCAGTAACATCGACTCACTGGCCTATCAGGCTGCGATGGTAGGACTGGTTTACGTCATCACATATTTTGCGGTTGATGGTTTAGGGGGATTGTTCGGAGAAGAGGTGGCTAAAATGCTCTGGGGATTTTTCTTCTTCTTTGGTTTGATAATCTCGGTTCTGATGCGATGGATCATGGATTTGTTGGGAATTGGTTACCTGATCGATAGCGGCCTTCAAAAACGCATCACTGGCTGGTCAGTGGATTATCTGATTGTGGCCACCATCCCGGCAATTCAGATAGCAATTGTCTGGCAGTTTGCACTTCCGATTATGTTTATTGCATTGGTGAATGGCCTGTTGACGACGCTGGTGGTATTGTTTTTGGGGCGCCGGCTTCTTTCGGAGAATCTGGAGCGAATGGTGGCCATATTCGGAACTGTCACAGGCACGGTCTCCTGCGGACTGCTGCTGCTCCGTATTGTCGATCCGGAGTTTAAGACTTCCGTCGCAATTGAGCTGGCAATGATGAATATTTTTGTCCTGCCGATCCTGTTACCCTGCCTGCTTCTGGTTAATGCGCCTGTTTTGTGGGAATGGAGCTTTGGGTTGACCCTGCTGGCTTTTGCCGGAATCGCTCTGGTATCGATAATTTTAATGAAAGCGCTCCAGCTGATTGATGCACCGAGATTCTAGTGTTGTGTCACCAGTCTGAAGAATTCAGCTAATATGATGGAGTTGTTGATAGGGAATGATGAAACTGAAAGTGGCCCCTACATCCGGATTATTTTCCGCCCATATTCTGCCATGGTGGTAATCAATAATTTCATGGCTGATGGCCAATCCGAGCCCGGTTCCTCCGGCACCTGTTTTGGTAAAGCTGCTTTGTGTGAATTTGTCGAAAATGGTTTCAAGTTCATCTTCAGGGACCCCGACCCCCTGGTCGCTGATAGACATCTGAATCCCATCGGTTTGTTTTTCAGTATCGAAGATCACTTTGGAGAAGGAAACCGTCACCGATTTGTCATGGGGTGTATAAGTGATCGCATTGGCAAGAAGATTGCGGACGACCTGTCCCATCCGGAATTCATCACAGAACGCCTTGGTGATAACCAGTGGATCGTCCAGTGTCAGGTTCAGATTCTTCTCTTTAATGGTCTCATCGAGCTCGTTGATCGCCTCTCTGGCGATCTTCCAGAGATTGCTTTCTGTCATCTTGTAATGCATTCTGCCCGTTTCCATCTTGGAAATGTCCAAGAGGTCGTTTAAAAGAAACATCAGGCGCTGGCCTGATCTCCTGATCTGCCTGAAATAGTGATCTAGTTTGGACTTGGGAACTTTATCAAATTTTTCAACACCAAATTTTGAGTAACTGAGAATATGGTGCATGGGATTGCGCAACTCATGGGAAATGTTGGCCAGAAATTCGGATTTTGCGCTGTTAGCAGATTCGGCCTCTTCCTTGGCTTTTTTCAGCTCACGTGTTCGTTCATCTACCTTTCTTTCCAATTGAGCATGTGCTTTTTTTAAGGCTTGTTCGGTCCGTTTACGCTTGGTAATGTCCAGACAGTTGACAATACGGTACTGAGAATCCCCAGCTTCGTTCTTGACGAATGTCACATCGTGTAAAACAGGAAAAGTACTCCCATCTTTGCGGATGTGCATTGCTTCAAATGTGTGATGACCTTTCTCGTCAGCTGTTTTGATGTGATATGGGAGTTTTTTCAAGTCTTCCGGGGCAAAAACGATGGCAATTGGTTGACCGATCAGTTCTTGCATTGAGTAGCCATGCATTTCTGCATAGGCTTTATTCATCCTGTCTAATAATTTCCCTGTTGTGTCACTTAAAGCCACTCCCCATCTGGCGTTTTTGAACACGGTTCCCCATATCAGCAGAGCCTCATCTGCTTCATTTCTCAGGCGTACCATCTGATTGACAGAGCGAGCCAGTGTCGTAAATTCTGAAAAATTTAATTTGCTTTCATCCAGTAAAACATGGTTGTGAACATCATTACCAAAAAAGTCTGAGAAGTGTTGGAAATTCTGTCGACTTTTTCGCGTTAGAAAACGGGTCATTAATACAATAAAAATAAGCATACCCAAAAGAAGGAATGCTATTTTAACTATCTGGGTTTTGACATGCTTTTGAAGAACTAACTCTCTCTGCGCAATGGTTTTATCAATTTCGTCCACAAATTGACCTGTGCCGATATACCATTCCCAACCTTCGATGCCGGTGGCGTAGCTGATTTTTGGCGAGCTCCTGAGCCCTTTGAATTTAGGTAGGACGTAATTAACATAACCGCCGCCTGCTTTTGCCACTTCAATTAGTTCCTGCACAATTTTCACCCCATTTTCGTCCTGAGCTTTCCACATATTCCGTCCCTTTCCAGGCTCCAGCAGACTCACCCCGTTCCACTGACCAACAAAGATATAGCTGTCTTTTTCGTAGCGGATCTGACTGATTCTCTCCAGTATCTCTGCCTGAATATCCCTTTCGAAATCGTCCAGATACTCTCCGGTCCCGATATACCAGTTGTAGGGGGCGAAATGTTTTATAAAGGACAACTTGGGAAAGGCTTTCCCCGGCTGGTTCGGCTTTGTCCAGGTGTATTGGTTGAAACCCTCTTTTTTTTCTTTGACCAGGTCAATCATCTCTTTGACAACAAACCGGCCGTCGTTGTCTATTATATCGCTGATATTTTTCCCTTCCAGTTCCGGTTTGTCAGCATTCAGCAGACTGAAACCTTGCATATTCCCGGCAAAAAAGTAGCCATGTCCATGATTAAAACGGATCGGGCGTAACGCATCTTTAATCATTTTCTTGATTTCAGCATCTGTCTTTTCAGCCCGATATTGATTGTACAAATTAGTGGCAATGGCTTGTGCCTCATAGATCCTGTCTTTCAGATTTTGCTTTAGCCGGTCTTCGGTATGCGATTTAGTATAATGGATATAGTCCACTACTTTGTCCGTTTCGTTTTTAAAGAGCTGCTTACGGTTTTCAATATAAGCTTCTCTTATCTTTACGGATTCCTGGCGGAATTCCCGGGTCTTATTTGATATCCAGATGTACCCTACCAAAGCAAATGACAAGGTGGTGGCTGCAATAACACTAACTAGAAATGTGGTGGCGAGGCTGGGTTTGATGGATTGAAACATGAAAATATATTAAGCTGATATTTCTTTCGTTTGACTACTTCCCGCACAGTCTATCGGATTTCCAGGACATTGACAGGATTTTAGGAGCAAATTGGTTAACTATTCACCATGATCCCCTTGGCGGGGCGCATGGTGAATAGTTAACCAATTGGAATTTTTTCCGATTTTGATTAGGTAATAATGACCGTAGTATAACCTATTTTGTGTCGAGATGCATGCTCTTTTTTCTTGCGGATGAAAGACTGATCGCAGCTGGATTTATTGACATGGTGCATTTGAAGCTTTGCTTTATGACAACTGAATCAAATCTGTCTTCCTGGTTCGAAAGAAGAATTTGCTGGCAAAGCCTTTTAAAACTAGAAGCAACAATATAAATGTGGAAGCATAAGAGATGAACCAATGGCTTTCTGCATTGCCAGAAGTAACCCAGTTCTGGATTGAAAGCCCTGAAAAATCGTAGATGGCATTGACCAGGATGCCAAACAGCAGTGAATTGATTAAAATGGAGATCAAATAGATGGCCGTTGTCTTTTTCCCCAACAACTTTGAGACCACCGTCAGCGTCGCTACATTGGTAGCAGGTCCCGCCAATAGGAATACCAGAGCGGCTCCCGGTGACAGCCCTTTCATGACCAGGGCAGCGGCAATAGGTGTCGACGATGTCGCACAAACGTACAAAGGGGTTGCCACGACCAACATTATCAGCATGGACAAGATGCCATCGCCCAGATAAGCCTCGATCAGTCCGGGTGAAAGGAAGACGCCAATGAGGCCCGCCAACAAAACCCCCAACATTAACCACGCTCCAATATCATCCAGCAAATCGCCGAACGCGAATTTCATACCGGATTGAAACTTTGCCATTTTTGAGAGCTTGATCTGAGCTCCTGTTCCACAGGAGCTGCTGTTGCTTCAACAGGATGCCTGGACAGGCTCGGGGAGCTCTCCGGAATCGAAGAAATGTACAAACAGGCCGGTGGTAATCGCGGTGACAAAAGCTGTCAAGGGTCTCAGGATGGTCATGACAGGATCAAGCAGCGCGTATGTAATGGCGATTGAATCAACCCCGGTTTCCGGCGTCGAGATCATAAAGGATGAGACGGCCCCACTACTGGCTCCCTGCTCCTTCAGACCAGCCGCGGCTGGCAATACACCACAACTGCACAGAGGTATGGGGATTCCGATCAGGGACGCTTTGATAACGCCTGAAATATCACCCTTTCCCAGATGCTTCTGGATTAACCCGTCGGGCAGATAGGCCTTTAATAGTCCGGAAATAAAAAAGCCAAACAGAACATAGGCCGATGAATCCAGCAGGACCATCCACGAGGATTCGATAATTTCGGCAAAAAGGGGTATGATTGAGTCCATGATAATAAAAAGTGCTTATATGATCAGTTGTTTATGTGATATAATAAAGAATGCTCCGGAAATTCTGTATAGGAGCCTAATTGCCTTCTAAGACATGATTCAGTCCCTGTTTTATCAGCAGGCTGATATGATTATCATCGAGACTGTAATACACATTTTTGCCTTCTTTGCGATATTTTACAATCTTAGAGGATCGTAAAACCCGCAATTGATGTGAGACAGCCGACTGATTCATATCCAGCACAGAGACCAGGTCACAGACACATAACTCAGAAGACAACAACGCTTCTAGAATACGAATGCGTGTGAAATCCCCCAAAACCTTGAACAGGTTTGAAAGGGCAAACATTTGGTCAGCTGGCGGCAGCTCTTTTTTTACTTTAGCGACGAGTTGTTCGTGAATACAGGCTTCCTGGCAGACGTCAGCTTCAATTTGAGTTGTCATAAATGTCCACGTATGAATAGTTGTTCATATATTAATACGATACCGGGACTGAAATGTCAATGATGTGGGAAAACTTTTTGTAGACATATTATTTATCATGGAGACAGACTTCTTCCCCCGTCGCACAGCAGTGCTTGTCCCGTGACTAATTTAGATCCGGTAATCAAGCTTAAGATCGCATCTGCCACATCGTCAGGTGTTGAAACCTTTCCCAGGACGGTTTAAAAAGCAACATCCCTCTGGCCCCTTCTAAGAGGGAAATTTTTTTATTCCAACATATCAGCATATTGACTGGCGATATGTTGGGGCAACCGTAGTTGAAAAAAATTTGCACAAACCCTTTTTTAGATCAATCCCGGATCCCCTCATCCGGGTGCTATGCTTCAAAGGGGGAATGCCGTTCTCAAAATATATGAGGCGACGATTTAGATTAATTGGGTCTAAAAATTCTTGCAGGTGTGGTTGCAATTGGGTACTATGCCACAAGGAACGGCTCAGTTTTTGAGTATGTCAAAACAACCAGGGGTAGGTTTTAATGGCACAACTTATTACATGTAGATTGGGGCGAACTGGACGTCAGTTAACGATACTGGTGATCGGCGGGGCACATGCTGAACTGCTGAAGAAGTTTTTTTAGCACCTCACTGCAAGATTTCGAATAGCGAATAGTTATGAAATTTCCTTCTCTGAAAGGCCTCTCAACCCGGATGCTCCCTGACCAGTCTGATCAGGAAAAGATGGTCTTGCTCAAAATCGCAGCACATCAGTATCTGGGTCAAAAATGGCAATATTTCAAAAAAATTAAAGTTGCAGATCAATCCAGCAAACTCTTTAAGGAAAAGTCCCTGCTTCAGGAGATGAAGGCTACCCAGTCGGCCTTGAAGTTTACTTCTAAAAATGCCTTGCGACAGTATAATCTGGCGTACCAGAACTGCATGAAGGAGATCAAAAGCTTTGCTGTGACAGATGAGGGGTTTCCAGAACTACCGGACGAATCTGATGAGAAGGCTGTGAAAGCGATGATTCCTGAACTGGATTCAGTTATTATCAGCTGGACGCCTTTAAAATTTTTACTGCCTGCGAAACAGATCAGAGAAAAGGGAACTGCTTCGGAAAGGCATACGGATGGTTTAATTCGTCCGAATATTAGGGTTTAAACCCCCGCCTTTAGGCGGGTAGCTTTTAGCTAGCAGTTTGTTTATACTTGCCAGCATGGAATATAGACACGGATCCCATACC
>Ga0208904_1000434_pt1 | contig 35798 bp, 31 predicted proteins | sample AntAceMetag02UKB_FD_184774 | JGI IMG/M metagenome (GOLD analysis project Ga0208904, IMG submission 184774) | Saline lake microbial communities from Ace Lake, Antarctica - Antarctic Ace Lake Metagenome 02UKB (SPAdes) (version 2) | ecosystem: Environmental > Aquatic > Non-marine Saline and...
CCCTTTTCGTAGTTTGATTTCGTGACTATTCTTGCTCATGTTGTATCCTCCAATCTTTTTAGAAAATACAGCATATGTAAACTATGTTATGAAACTTTATCTGTAAACGATGTTATGAGATTCGTCACTTACCTCTTACCTCTTACCTCTTACCCCTTACCCCTTACCTCTTACCTTCTTCTTTATAATGCTTAAAGAAAAAGGGCTCCGCATTGATATTGCTACGAGCCCTTATTAATTGAAAATATTTATTTGATGTTTATGGTAGAGTCACCACCCTACTGCTTCTTCCAAGTTTGTTAAAAGCAGCGATCTTTATCTTATCTCCGGCATTGACTTTAAAAGGTTTTACATACTTTTTTGATGTTTCATTCGGGTCACTGCCATCCAATGTATATCTGAGGGCTAAGCCCGGAAAACGAATATTCGCTTTAAATACATTGTTTTCTATCATAGCTCCCGGTAGCGGAATTCGGTACTTAACCCCTTTTTGATCTAATTTTGGAAGCTCATGCTGACCAAGCTTATTTGCGAAATGATTCCAGTCCATTTCCCGCATCATATGTGCGAAATCCTTATTTTCTATCACCGACCAATATGGCTGAAGTTGCCACGACCGTTCGGCCAGTCCCAATATTTTAGGAAATGCCATGTATTCCATTCGATCCCAGGTTCTCATCGTTTCGCTCCAAAGCGTTCCGGACATACCCAGAATATTTTTTCTTCCCTCTGGGGTCAAACGAGTTTTACCTTCGAACATTTCTTCTGTTATAGGATCACCGTTAAGTGTTGTTTCCGCACATTTTGTAATATCGTAGGGTGTAAATTCCCAGGCTGATCGGGTATCGGTATAACCACCCCAGTAAAGCCCCTCTTCTTCGGGATCACGATTATAAGCAAAATCAAAATAAAAATTATTGGCTCCAATAAGAACAACAGGAAATCCCGTATTTGCCAATTGATAACCAAGGTCTTCAGCACCCCAGCCCCAAACATTATTCCAGACATATGCTATAATACCATCTTGTACAAGAGAGGGATCCGGATAACGTTGTCTGCCTTCATGTTTACAAGCAACTTCCTCCCAACCCGCAGTATGAATGCCATATTCTTTTAACATAGCCATAACACGTTTTGTGAAATATTTATGCAGTTCCGAAGGAGATTTATATTCATCCTGACTATTTAGAAATGCCTGACAGACCGGTGAATAGGTAAATGCGCCTCTGGGGACCTCATCTCCACCGATATGCAAGGTTGTTAATGGAGCATCGGCTTCTTTATACATAGCAACCAATTCGTCGATCACAACTTGTACAAAGCGATAAGTTGATTCCATGCAGGGATTTGCCGTATTGTCATGATATCGTTGAGCTGAAGTATAATAGGTGGTATCTTCGAAATCCGTTAATAGGTACATGAGTGCCGAATCGGGTTTATCCTCTTCCATATATCGATCATAACGAAGCTCCATTGCCTTTAGGGCCGATCGCATATGACCCGGCATATCTATCTCTGGGATTACTTCAATATGGTGGCTTTTTGCAAAACGCAGTAATTCAATGAAATCTTCACGAGTATAGAAACCGCTGCCATTGCCAATTTCCAGGTCCGCAAAAGGTCCTGAACCGAGAGAGGGTTGCAAATGATCTTTCTCGTCTTTTGAATGTCCGCGGAATGCTCCTATTTCGGTTAATTCCGGTATAGATCTTATTTCTACACGCCATCCTTCATCATCTGTTATATGGAAATGAAGTTTGTTCAATTTATAGCTTGAGATCAATTCCATGAATTTCATGATATGTTGTTTGCTATGGAAAGATCTTGAAACATCAATATGCATCCCGCGATATGGAAATCTTGGACCGTCCACCACATTGATAATGGGGATTGAAACAGCAGTTTTAGACATATTATCTAGGTTCGCAGGAAAAAGGGACAAAAGGCTTTGTATCCCATAGAATACTCCGGCTTCATCTGCACCAACGATAATAATACCTTGTTGAGGATCAGTATTAAGAACATAGGATTCTGCTCTTCCATTTATTCTACTTAAGATTATTCTATCGGGTGCGGTTTCTTTAAAATCATCACTTCTAAATTTTGTTTTTATAATATTTACACCCAGTACTTCATTGAGTTTTTCTTGAAGAAAGCTGGCTTCATTTGATAAGGAACTATGGTAATAAATAGTAAAATCTTTATTAATCTCACATTCACCTTCTTCTAAAGTGATCTTTCCAGGTGAAGGAAATATTGATACTAATTCTTCCTTCGGTATTATCTGAATTGCTTCATTTTCTTTATATCTCATTTCTGCAGTTTGAACCTTCAAGTGATCATAGGAACCTTTTACTAGCCTTGCATCTTCGGGGAATGGCAATGTTTCGGTTTGTCCCGAAGAAAGGATGATCTCTTTACCCAAAGCTTTCTTAATTACAAAATAGCCTCCACTGATCGCATCTGATTTATGGATCGCAAAATGACTTCCAATAAGCGGAAAAGTCATGCTCTCGCCCGATTTTAGTCTTTGAAAAGATTCTGTTGGGTATATGCGATTAAAATCGCCATTAATGGTCTCGCCACCCAGACCTTGCCATTCCTGATCTTCTGTGATGGAACGGAACCATGTAAAATAAAACTCCCAATTATCATTTGATAATGTATAACGGGAATTATTTGTGAATGTTATTTCACATTTGTGCTGATTATCGGCTTTATACTGGTTCTGAACCAATTGCCATGAAACGTCTATTGTGCCTGGATCATTACCGCAAGAAGTCATCAGGATCACCATTGCCAATAGCAAGGTTATTGTTTTCCATGATCTCATTATTATTCCTTTTTATTAGTAACATATTACAATATTTAAGACAAGAAAGAAGAAAATTTTCTCTTTATTTTCAACTCATTATTACGAACGGCAAGTTCACCGACCTCGATCAATTCTTTTACGTGTTCAAAATCCAAGTTATAGGCTCCTTTATATGCCTCTATTGCCACAGTCGCTTTAATTTTCCTATGTGCATTCTTTATGGAACAGGACATGGCGCGGAACATCACATCAAGACTGTTTTTCAAGTCTGATCGACTGACCTTCCTTAGAGGCGATACATCTACTGATAAAACCTTTTTATATCCCATCTGATGGGCAATATTGACAGGCATATTATCAGCAAAAGCGCCATCGATGAACAATCCGTCTTCCATATCATAAGGCTCAAAAAAAGGCGGTATAGCCATTGAGCAGCGTATAGCCTCGGCAAGATTGCCTTCCCTAAAGATCTTTTCTTTTCCGGTCAGCATATCTACCGCATTGGTTGCAAATGGGATCAGTGTATCTTTAATATCAATATTATTCGTTACTTCTCTTAATTTATCAAGTATCTTTTCACCTGACTCAGCACCTCTTTTGGAGCGCAGATGATTTATTGCCTCTCCGGCCTGAAAAACTCTGACCAAGGGACCTTCACCCCATTTCAATGTTTGCATCGTTGATACCAGATTGCGGATATCGAACTCTTCCGTCATAAAATCTTCCAACCACTTGGCAGATCTTCCGGAAGCATACACACCCCCAACAACCGATCCCATTGAAGTTCCAATGATCAGTGACGGTTTTAATTTTAAACGCTCAAGCTCTTTGAGAACACCAATGTGCGCTATGCCGTTACCACCACCACCAGAAAGAACGAGTGCCCATTTCATAAATACCACCCAGTCTGTTTAGTAACATCGAAAAACTATCCTCTACCTTCTCTGCCGCTCTCGGGTCAGAGATCACATAAAGATTGACATGTTTATCCATAAAATCCGTTGTCGCAAGAAAGCATCCGTCCGGTGAAATATCCAAACCGACCGGCTGATTCCCCTGAGCCCATGAAGTCAATGTCGTCATCGATTCGGTATCTATTATCACCACATCCCCGTCTCTTGGGCTGGGCAATGTATAACCCTTGGGATTGTTCGGACCGCGACAGCTGACAAAAAGGTATTTTCCGTCTGGTGTTAAACGAATAGTATTGGGATGACTGTCAACTTCTTCCGTTGCAACAGTTTCACGTTTGATCCAATCATATTTATAGACAAGAGCGAAACGCATATCGTCGTAATAAAGCATTTTCTTTTTGGGGTCAAAACGAATATCACGCATTGCTGAGCGATGTTCCAGCATAGTTTCAACTTTCTTGCCAGTACGAACATCGAAAACTTCAATTCCGCAATCGGTACTATTAGCACCACCATACAGGGTAACTGCCAATGTATCGTTTCCTATCCACGCAAGTCCACGGGGAATCTGCGAGGTTTTTAGATTCCGGATAACCCTGTGTCTTTCCACATCAAAGATCGAAATTCGATTCGAAACCCAATGGGACATGGCAACCTGTTCTTGATTAGGACTGAATTCAAGTGATTTTGTCCAGTCACCCCCGGTATAGCGGCCGGGCTGCAAAGAATCTGCTTTGGGATCATAAATAAAATAATCCGCTGTTGTCATGCGGGTAAACCAAAAATTTCCGTCCCGTTCACGAAAAACTCCTTCTGCATAACCATAATCTTGTGCGGGATCATCACATCCCGGATAAATGGTCTTGATCTTTTCAAAAGGATTGACAGTGTAGATCTGAACAGCAACATGACGTTGTCCAAGTAAGGTAACGTAGACATACTTCCCATCAGGTGAGAACGTACAGCTTTTGGGAGAACTTCCCGTTTCGGCAGTTTTTCTAAAGTAGGGAAATTCTGTTCTGTATTCCCAGCCATCAGCGATAAGAGAATCCTTGATCTGTTCCATTGCAAACATATCATTATACATCAATTCCCCTGCAAACAAGGGAACATATATTACAAACAGAAGGAGTAAAATTTTATTTTTCAACTGGCAAATCCTCATCTTTTAAACAATCTACATAAAATAAATTATTTTTGTAAGATATTAAAAAGGATTTTGAAAAAAAACGAAGAGGATTTAAAGAATTTAGGGGATTAGGATATGAGTTATGAGTTATGAGTTGTGAGTTATGAGTAGAAAAAATATCTTCTTTTTTACTCTTTACTCCTTTCTATCCTACTTTCTCAACTTATCGACACATCAACTCATCGACTTATCGACACATCAACTCATCGACTTATCGACTTCTCACCCCATCAACTTATCGACTTCTCACCCCATCAACTTATCACCCCATCGACTTATCAACCCATCGACTTATCGACTTATCGACCCATCGACTTATCGACCCATCGACCCATCGACTTATCGACTTCTCACCCCATCGACTTATCGACTTCTCACCCCATCGACTTATCGACTTCTCACCCCATCGACTTATCGACTTATCGACTTATCGACCCATCGACTTATCGACCCATCAACCATCAACTATTAACTCTTCGATTTTTCGACTTATTTTTCTTACAATATTATAACACTCGGAACATTTTTTTATTATATTAAACCGCACTTAAAGATAGGAATTATCAATGAAAGAACTTTCACTATTACATAAAGCCAGAACGAAATATCAGCCAAAGCTGCCATCAGTTTTTATCAATGGCCCCAGAGTAAAAATCGTCGAGAATGAAATTGGTTCTTCCGTTGCGGACCAAGACAAGATCAAGGCTCTGTTCCCCAAAACTTACGGGATGCCGTGTATTGGTTTTGAATCGGCCGAAAAAACAGAATTCAAGCCGCTTAATTGCGGTGTTATTTTATCCGGCGGGCAAGCACCCGGCGGGCACAATGTGATCGCTGGTCTCTACGATGGTCTAAAAGCCTGTCATCCCGATTCAAAGCTCTATGGATTCCTCGGGGGTCCTTCCGGTATGACCGATAATGAATACCGTGAATTAGATGCTGATTTTATTGCCGATTTTCGCAACACCGGTGGTTTTGACATGATTGCTTCCGGTCGTACCAAACTCGAAAAAACCGAGCAATATAAAGCAACTGCAAAGAACTGTAAAGCATTGGGAATCGAAGCTCTTATTGTTATTGGCGGCGATGATTCCAACACGAATGCAGCCGTACTGGCTGAATATTTTGCTCAACATGGTACGGGTATTTCCGTGATCGGTGTTCCCAAGACCATTGATGGCGATCTTAAAAATGATATGATAGAAGCTTCATTTGGTTTTGATACCGCAACAAAAGTCTACAACGAATTGATCGGAAATATTCAATGCGATGCGAATTCAGCAAAAAAATACTGGCATATCATTAAATTGATGGGACGTTCCGCTTCACATATTTCATTGGAATGTGCTCTGCGCTCACAGCCAAACATTGCGATCATTTCTGAAGAAGTTGAGGCAAAAAAACAGACTTTACATGAGATCGTTGATGAATTGACTCAAGTGGTCGTGAAGCGATCTAACAATAAAGAAAATTTCGGGTCCATGATCGTTCCCGAAGGCTTGATAGAATTTATCCCCGAAATGAAAAGCCTGATCTCCGAATTAAATGACCTGATGGTTGCCAATAAATCAGAGCTTAACGAGTTCAAAGATTCAGATTCCAAAAGAAACTATATTCTAGAAAAATTACACAAAGAATCGGCTATACTTTACCGATCATTGCCTATAAGAATTGCAGAACAACTGATCATGGAACGCGACCCACACGGGAATGTACAGGTATCCCTCATTGAAACAGATAAACTTCTTGTCTATATGATAGAAGAACAACTCGAAATTCTAAAAGCTAAGGGGAAATACAAAGGCAATTTTAAAACTCATACCCATTTCTTTGGTTATGAGGGACGATGCTCTTTTCCTTCAAACTTTGATGCCGATTATACCTATGCTCTCGGCTATACCGCTTCACTTCTTGCTGAATACAAATGCACAGGCTATATGTCATCTGTACGTAATCTTAAAGATAAAGCTAAAAATTGGATACCAGGTGGTATTCCCATAACACAAATGATGAACATAGAACGCCGTCATGGAGAAGATAAACCGGTCATTAAAAAAGCCCTTGTTGAATTGGATGGACTGCCTTTCAAGACTTTTGCAGCCAATCGTGACAAGTGGGCAATTGAAACATCATACATTTATCCCGGACCTATCCAATACTACGGACCGTCCGAGATAAGCGAAATTAAAACCATTACTTTGGAATTAGAACACCAATAAAGGAGCGTTAATATGTCAAATAAACCTAATTTTAAAGCCGGCGTTGTAACGGGAAAGGTCCTTCTGGACGTTTTTGAATACGCAAAAGAAAACAAATTTGCTTTTCCGGCTGTCAACGTTATCAGTTCAAGTACGATCAATGCAGCATTACAAGCTGCCAAAGAAGCCAAATCAGCGATCATGATCCAATTCTCAAATGGCGGCGCAGTTTTCAATGCCGGGAAGTTATTGGATAACACTGATCAGAAAGCTGCTATTGCGGGTTCTATAGCCGGTGCTTATCATGTTCGCGAAATGGCTAAACATTACGGTGTTCCGGTCATTTTACATACTGACCATTGTGCAAAGAAACTTCTACCCTGGATTGACGGACTCCTTGATGCGGGCGAAGCCTATTACAAAGAACATGGTGAACCACTGTTCTCTTCTCACATGATCGACCTTTCGGCCGAACCTATGGAAGAAAATATTGAGATCAGTAAAAAATATCTTGAACGCATGTCAAAAATTGACATGTTGCTTGAAATTGAACTTGGCGTAACCGGCGGTGAAGAAGATGGCGTTGACAACAACGGTGTTGATAATTCAGAACTTTACAGCCAACCCGCTGATGTAAATATGGCCTATGAAGCACTAAGCGCAATCAGTCCTATGTTTACCATTGCAGCAGCTTTCGGCAATGTCCATGGCGTTTACAAACCCGGAAATGTCGTTCTTACACCCAAAATTCTTGATAACTCTCAAAAATATATTTCAAAGAAACACGGATTGGGTGAAAAACCGGTCAATTTCGTTTTCCATGGCGGATCAGGTTCTGCTCCCCAGGAAATTGAAGAAGCAATTTCATACGGCGTGATCAAGATGAACATTGATACAGACACCCAATGGGCATATACAAAACCCGCCAAAGATTATATGGATGATTTTGATGCTTATCTTCAAGGACAGATCGGCAACCCTGAAGGTGACGACAAGCCCAATAAGAAAAAATACGATCCTCGTGCATGGGTAATAGCATGTGAAAAGGGATTTACCAAACGTCTGATCAAGGCTTTTAAAGACTTGAACAGTTATGACCAATTTGAATATTTATACTAAACGCAATATTATAGGCCGGACAACCCCTGTCCGGCCTATTCTTACGACATATTAACTTGACATCTCGACTGCATTATCGTATTATCATATTAGACATTATATTTACTAAGTAGCATTCCGATTTCTTATGAAGGATTCACTATGAAAAATATATCTTTCCTCACAAAATTTATTGTAAACCTTATTGCATTTACTATTGTCGACACAATGTTCAAGGGTGTACATATTGAACGCCTTTGTAAAACCGTTCTTAACGATCATTACGATCCCGATAACCGCAATGACGTTTGGAATATTCTATTTATTCATCAATGGATTTATGGTGTGGCTAACGTCATTTTTGATCTCGGGATTTACGATCGCAAATTTCGCAACAGCTTTTTGGTCAGCGATCTTCCTTTCGCTCATCTCATGGTTAGCTGAAATAATCTTTTTTAAACGAGATGCATAATTTAACTAAACATCACCCGGCTAAATTCTGGGACCTTAAAGGCGGTAGCATTCAATGCTGGCTATGCCCCCATCGTTGTACTTTATCGGAGGGCCAAAGCGGTCAGTGTTTAGTACGTAAGGTCATTGACGGAAAGTTGATCTCAACGATCTACGCTTTGCCTTCAGCCTTGCGTGTCGATCCGATAGAAAAAAAACCGCTTTATCATTTTCTTCCGGGCAGCAAATCTTTCAGTATCGGGACTCAAGGATGTAATATGAAGTGTAAGTTTTGCCAGAATTGGCATCTTTCAACCCAGCACGGTCATGCGAGTGTAGTTGTCTCCCCCGAAGAGATCGTTTCGGAAGCACTAAACGCATCATGTCAGTCAATTGCCTTTACTTATAACGAACCTATCGTATTTGCTGAATACGCCATGGACATTCGTGATCTTGCAAGTACAGCGGGGATCCCCTGTGTCCTTATTACAAATGGTTATATAACACCTGAAGCTCGTGAAGAAGTATTTGCGGGAATTAAGGCAGTAAATATTGATCTTAAAGCCTTCTCAGAGGATGTATATCATAAGTTTACGGGTGCAAAATTAAATCCGGTTCTTGATACGATCAAATGGTGTATTAATATGGGTATCCATACTGAGCTTACAACACTTGTTATCTCAGGTGTAAATGATAATGCTGATATGATTAGAAAAGAATGTCAATGGATAAGCAATAATTGTGGAAATGATACTGTTCTTCATATTAGTGCCTTTCACCCCGATCATGAGATGAAAGACTATCCCGGGACATCCCGAGCAATATTACAAAACACCAAAGAGATTGCTCATGAATGTGGATTAAAGTATGTTTATATAGGAAATTATCCGGGTTTTGATAACAACACCTACTGCCCGGAATGCGGTGAAATAGTCATAAAAAGGGATTCTTATCAAATCACGGGGGTTGAATCCCATACTCATGAATTACCAATAATCTGGAGGGTGTCATGAAATTCATAAAATTTAAAGAAGCCATTATCTCCCCTTTTGACAAATTACAAAATGAGAATGGGGAAGAATTCCTGGAACTCATGGTGGATACTATTGTATTACAGGATGCCAATGAGAATGAAATTAAAATTCTTAACGGATGGGAATACAATTTATCTCGGTCCCGGCATTGGGACAAAGAACAGGAAAATTACATAATGTATGATGGTTTCAACGATGAACATCTTGAGGAACTATTTGAAGATATCATGGAAAAAGAAGTTAACACTACACGCCTTATTCTAAATATTGATGGTATGACCGATCTTGATGAACCCATTCAAACACAGATAGTCGTGGAGTTAAACGATATCAATGTCTAATTCCTTTGATTTCAATCAATATATGGATAAAAACCCATTTTCAATGGGTTACAGCAGTATAGCGATACCAATTACGCGGCAAAACCTATTTATGATGCAACGGCAGTTCTCTGTAAAAGATCATACTGATTTCTTTCCTTTTGATGTCTTTGGCGCTATGAACCCATCGAATAACGTTGATAAAAATTACCGTGTACGCACAATAGAAATACACACTGATGCCGGTTTTGAGATCCAAACCGATATTGTTGAAAAAACTTTTGTATTCCGAAACCGTAGTATGGCTAAGGGCAGTACTCGTTACATGAGCGAAAAAAATGTAAAACCGGGTGATGTCATTACGATTGAGAAGATCACACCCTATGAATACAACATGAAATTAAAACGAGGTAATCCATGATAAATAAGGTCAAATTTGAGCTGGATGACGACGAATTAAATGCATTTAAAAATCTGATAGTAAAACTGGAACCGGTACGTGGTGAAACAACCATAAAAGTTGATGGAACGCTACGTGGAGCATTGCAGCAAATCAAACGAGAATTGCATATTTATGATGACTTTAAAAAACGCGACCAATGGTAAGCCATAAGGAGAACAGTAGTAAAATGATAAAACACACCCCTTTTCATGACCGACATATTGCTCTTGGAGCAAAAATGCATGAATTTGCCGGTTATATGATGCCAATTTCATATACCGGGATCAATCAGGAACATCTTCAGATCCGGAATAAAATTGGTGTTTTCGATGTATCACATATGGGTGAATTCTGTGTCGAAGGTGAACATGCCGAGGATTTCTTGCAATATATTACCATAAATGATGTAAAACAGTTGGTTAACGGTCAGGCACAATATTCAGCTATGTGCTACCCTGATGGCGGCATTGTGGATGATCTGATCATATATCGTTTCAATCATAAAAAGTACATGATGGTCGTCAATGCTTCCAATATTGATAAAGACTTTGCCTGGGCAGGAGAACATCTTATTGATAATGTTACCTTAATAGACCACAGTGACGAAACAGCCTTACTTGCTATACAGGGCCCAAAAACACTCAAAGTTCTGCAAGCATTAACCGATGTTGCTTTGAAAGATATTGAATTCTACCATTTTGCCACAGGTAAACTCGCCGGAAAAGACATGATTATTTCCCGGACAGGCTATACCGGAGAACCCGGATTTGAACTTTATCATGACCCGGAAAATTCATCGGAACTCTGGGATGCCATATTTGAAGCGGGTGAAACTGAAGGTATTCAAGCTGTTGGTCTCGCTGCTCGCGATACTCTGCGTCTAGAAATGAAATATGCACTTTACGGTAATGATATCGATAAAGATACAAATCCCATAGAAGCGGGTCTAGGTTGGATAACCAAACTTGATACAGATGATTTTATCGGAAAAGAGGAACTCTTAAAGGTCAAAGAAGAAAAACCTTTTCAAAGGCTGATAGCATTCAAAATGCTGGATCGTGCTATTCCTCGTCATGGATACGAACTATATCATGATGATAAACGAGTAGGAAAGGTTACCAGCGGCACCATGTCCCCTTCTCTGGGAATCGGTATCGGCACTGGCTATGTTCAACGTGACTTTTCTAAAATAGGCACGGAGATCAGCTTAGATGTACGCGGTAAACGCTTAAAAGCTCTTATCGTTAAACCACCTTTTGTGGATTCCTCACCGATGGAATGGTAACTGGTAACTGGTAACTGGTGAATTCAATATCTTATTATTTATTACAAACAATCTTCTTGTCATTTCGACCCCCGATTGTTCGGGGTCGGCTGACGGAGTAGCGGAGAAATCTCAAATTACTTGTTTCATTAAAAGACGTACATAATCATGACAACATAGAGATCCTGAATCCGCCAGCCAATAACTGGCGTTTCAGGATGACGTGCCATGAATACTGATACTACAAATATTCCTGCGAAAATAAAAAGGGCTCGACATGTCGAGCCCCTACTTGATACTTTTTACTTTTTTCTTTAGTCTTATCTTACCCCATTCTACCGGCTTGCATTGTACCCAATACAGCAGCTATTGCCATACCGACCAAGATGGTAATAACAACAAGCAATGTTGATTTTTTGGTATTGAATTTGTAGAGAGCTTTAAATGCAATGACCCAAACAATAATACGCCAAATCGCAAAGAACTCAAGCTGGTTAATAAGCTGAACACCATAAGACGAGGTATCGGGATTATTCAATAGAGAACCAAATCCCAATTGAACCATCATCGTTCCTTTTTGAAGGATCAAAAACATTTTAATCAGGGTTTCGGGTATAGTAATCATTTGAATATATAGAGCGGCTACCAGCATGGTCCCAAACTTTTGTTCCCCGCCACCAATAAAATTACCAACGATCCACATAAATAAACCACTAATGAGAACCCCTATCGCGACCTGTAGAACGGCACCAACATATTTAAAAACAGATGCAATAGGTGAATTTGTGTTTTGAAGTGCAGCTTCTTTTTGTGTATCGGAAAGCTGAGTCATATTTTGGATCATCTCAACCTGCAATTTTTCCATTACGCCTGAGGTAACAATCAAAAATGTTATCAGCATAGCTACGAGTAACAAAAAAGGAATTACATAATCAGTCCATTTTTTTCCTTCATCTCTCAACGAGGTAAAACAGGCTGTTGGCGATACAAAAACATTACCAATTCTCGAAAATACATTCATAGTTCGCTCCTTAGATTAATTATTTTCAATATCTGCTAAAATTTATGAGTTAACTTCAAAAAAAACGAATAAAAAAATAAAATATCTCAAAATTTCATTGAGAATAAAATTTTATTACATTAAGTTTAGCTGTTGTCAGATGTACAATTAAAAGGAGATTCAAAATGGCAGTCGTAGTAAATCATGATGTATGTGAAGGCATCGGCGAATGTATCGAAGTTTGTCCGGTTGAAGCTTTGGAATTAAAAGAAGGCAAAGCTGTTGTTGACGATGATCTTTGTATCGATTGTTTGGCATGCATAGCCGCCTGCCCTGTTGAAGCTATTTCTGAAGGTTAAACAGGACCATACGAAACAATAACAAGGGCAGATCATTCTGCCCTTTTGTATTTAGGAATTAACATGTCTCAAGAAAATAAAAATCCCTTTGATACCCAAAAGAAGCTAAGGTATGCAAAAAACGTAATTGCTATTGCATCCGGTAAAGGCGGTGTCGGTAAATCTACCGTTGCGGCGAATTTAGCATTATCATTAAAAGAAAAAGGATTCTCGGTCGGTTTGCTTGACCTGGATCTTTACGGACCCAGCGTGCCCATAATGTTCGGTCAACATAAACCCACTGAATCAGTCAGTGAGCAAGGTATTCTACCCGCTGAAAAATATGGTATTCAACTTATGTCTCTCGGCTTCTTCCTTGAAGCAAATACGGCAGTGATCTGGCGTGGTCCTCTCGTTATAAAAGCAGTTGATCAGTTGCTAAATGAAGTATTCTGGAAACAGATGGATTATCTTATTATAGATCTCCCACCCGGAACCGGTGATATCCAATTAAGTCTTGTTCAAAAGATCCTATTAAGTGGTGCGGTTATTGTTACTACACCTCAGGATCTTGCACTTGCAGACGTAAAACGCGGTATCAATATGTTTGAAAAAGTCAATGTTCCAATTTTGGGTATCGTTGAAAATATGAGTTACTTCCAATGCCCCGAATGTGGTCATAAATCTTATATCTTCGGTCAAAACGGCGGTATGAAAGAAAGTGAACGCTCAAAAGTCGATTATCTAGGCGAAGTACCGCTAAATAAAGATATTATGAGCGCAGCCGATACAGGATGCCCCATCGTTGAAAGCAAACCGGGCAGTCCGGAGAGCAAATACTATATGGAAATTGCCAATAAATTGGTTGAGAAGTTGAAGTAGGCTCTTCAACAATATTTAGAGATAAGTGTATGGGAGGCTCTCGAGCCTCCCATTTTTATTTCGGGCGACTCTAGAGTCGCCCTTACAATTCCTAAAATCATTATAAAGATTCAAAACAATTTTATCTGATCTTCAGAAAGCGGGATATCAACATCAAATTCTTTGATAAATGAAATAAATTCGTCTTCGTTCATGATTTTCACTCCAAGTTCTTTCGCTTTCTCAAGTTTTGAACCCGATGATTCGCCTGAAACCAGATAATCCGTATTAGTAGAAACACTTCCGGATGCTTTTGCGCCCAGATCGCGGACCAGTTCTTTTGCTTCATCTCGTGTCAATTTTTCAAGACTGCCGGTAAATACGAATGTTTTACCCTTTAAGGGCTGCTCACCGAGATCACCGGTTTTTGGATCTATCCCGTGATCCCTTAAAGTTTCGATCATTTTTTTATTGTCAGGATCATTCGCATAAGAAATAATACTCTCAGCGACGATCTCACCAATATCATCAATATTGATAAGTGTTTCCGCGTCAGTTTGAAAAAGATCTCCCAATGACCCGAAATTCTCAGATAGAATTCGTGCTAAATATTCACCTACATTTGGTATACCTAGAGCATATATCACTTTGGTAAGTGAACGCTTTTTTGAAGCCTTAATAGATTTCAATAAATTATTGACTGACTTTTCTCCAAATCGCTCAAGAGAAATCAGGTCATTGAATTTCAAGTTGTAAATATCTGCTACGGAATTGAGCAGGCCCTTGTCTACTAGTTGATCAACGATCTTTTCGCCCATTCCATCAATATTCATAGCACGTTTTGATACATAATGTTCAATACCTGTCTTGAGTTGCGCAGGACAATCGCGATGCACACATTTCACGGCAACGCCACCCTCAACTCTCTGGACTTTCGCACCACACACCGGGCATGTATCCGGCAGATGATAGGGCTCTGTATGTTTGGGACGTCGTTCTTTGATAACCTTAATAACTTTGGGGATCACATCACCCGCACGTTCAATAATTACCCAGTCCCCTACCCGGATATCTTTACGGTCTATTTCATCCTGATTATGCAGCGTTGCACGAGAAACAACAACACCGCCCAATTGTACAGGCTCAAGATTAGCGACAGGCGTCAGGACACCCGTTCGTCCTACCTGAGCAACAATAGACTCAATGCGTGTAACTTCCTGACGTGCTTTAAACTTGCCCGCAATGGCCCATCTCGGTGTTCGGGTACGCATACCAAGAGATTTCTGCAAAGCCATCTCATTGACCTTTACAACAATGCCATCAATATCATAGGGCATGGATTCACGATCAGTTTCCATATCGTGAAAATACTTGATTATATCCTCTTCATTTTTTAGGATCTTGTTAAATGGATTAACTTGGAAGCCCCAAAGTTTGAATTGTTTAAGCAGGTCCAGATGCGTTTTATATTCAAATCCTTCGATCTTTCCGGGAGAATAAATAAATATTTCCAATGGGCGACGGGCTGTTATCTTTGAATCCAATTGCCGTAAAGAACCGGCTGCTGCATTTCGAGGATTGGCAAAAAGTTTTTCCTCAGCTTTTTCCCTATCTGTGTTTAATTTTGTAAAATTAGTTTTCGAGATGATCACTTCGCCCCGAACTTCAATAAGCGGCGGAAAATTTTCGCCATGTAAACGCAAAGGAATTTGTCGAATGGTTTTAAGGTTTTCTGTGATATCTTCACCGGTGTAACCATCACCACGTGTTGCGCCGGCCTCAAAAACACCGTTCCGATAGATTAGCTCAACTCCCAGTCCATCAAGTTTGGGTTCACCTACCAATTCGATCTCATCTAAATTCGTATTTTTGCGTAATCGTTTGTAAAACTCACGGAGTTCATCTTCATTCAATGCATTTGCCAAACTCAACATCGGTAAACTGTGTTCAAGGGTTGAAAAGGTATCCAACACAGTTCCTCCTACCCGTTTTGTAGGCGAATTGGGATCGGAGAGCTCGGGAAATGCTTTTTCAATTTCCTGAAGTTCGCGAAACAGCTTGTCATACTCTGCATCGGAGATCAAGGGATCATCAAGAACATAATAACGATAATTATGTTCTGTCAGGATATCCCGTAAGTCATTAACTCGCTTTTTAGCTTCGTTTTTGTTCATTCAATTGTCCTGGAAGAACATATATCCACACCGGTATTTAAAATATCCTTTATCAGGGCCTCACCAATGGTGACAGGCGCTTTAGCCATAAAGGTATTGATCGTTTTCATGGCTTCAAATATGAGGTGTTTTGGAATAGGAGCTGAAGTATGGACCGGTAAGCGGACATGCCGTGACCCGGTTAATTTAACTGTAGACGTCAACATACGTGTGGGATGTGTCAGTTCTTCAACCGCATAATCAACACCTCGTTTGCAAGCATTTCCTTTTATAATATATTCATCACCAACTTTTTCTACAGTTAGCTTACACCCGACAGGGCACACAATACAGATAAGTTTTTTTGTATCAATAATTGGCATTTTATTCCATTTCAGCAAGAGCAACGACAACCTGCTCGTGAATTTTAGTTACTTCTTTTGTCTTACAATGATAATTATTGGCGATCAGTGAAAATGCGATCATTTTCCCAGATTGGGTGCTGACATAACCTGTATGACTCCGAACACCCCCAATATAACCTGTTTTTACTTTAGCATTCTTTGCTGCCGGTGTCTCTTTCCCAAAATAAACCACATATCCAAAATCCTTGTCATCACCCGCTGTTGCAAAGGTATTATAAAAATCCAGGAAAACGGTTTTTTGGGTCATGGCTGAAAGGTAGTCACAAAATATTTTCGTTGTTATCATGTTTTCTTGTGATAAACCACTGGCATCGACTAAACCCAAACCTGAATGTTCAACATGCAGTTTATCCATAAATTTATCTATCATTTTTATACCCGCTTTGGTTTTACCCATTCCGGTTTCTACTTTTGCAACCTTTAATAAAAGCATTTCTGTGTACGTGTTATTGCTCAATTTATTCGTGATCTCCGTAATTCTATTCAACGGAGGTGACTTAATGGTCTTGAGCAATTTTTCATTTCGATAATTCTGTTTTTCATTTACAACATAAGCATGATCTTTAACACTTAGTCCCTCTTTTTCTAAAGCTTGCTCTAGCATTTGTGCGGCAAGAAGTGCCGGATTTGGGATAGCTCCTTTGATCGTGAATTTATCTTCACCGGCGGGAACCGTGCCATGAAATATTGCATGATATATATTGGGTGCCGAAATAATATAACCGTTATCACCGGAATACATAGGACCTGTTTTCATCTTATTCGTATAGCTCATTCCGGGGATCTCGGGTCTAAGAGCGATCACTTCAGCTGCGTCCCCTTCTTTTTCTCCCGGTTTGAAATCAAGATAGTATTTATTATCCGAAAAGCATAATGCAGTCAATCCGGCACCATAATAATTACCGACATCTTCCCATGTCCATGTCGGAGGTACATGATAAGGAGCATAAAGTGATTCATCTGCAATTATTGTGCCGTTTATTGACTTTATACCCTGTTTTTTGATCGATTTTACCCACAGGGACATCAGTTTCTTTTGGCTGTATACACCACCGACCTGATCACCACCAAGCGTGGGGTCACCATCTCCCACAATGTAAATATTTCCGTCTAGAAGTCCGTCCTCATCAATATTTCCCGAATAATAAAGTCGTGTTTTAAATGTGAAATCGGGACCAAGTTTATCTAAAGACAATCCAATAGTGATAACTTTCAAACTTGAAGCACATGCCAATGACATTTCTTCATTATGGTTAATCACAGGATTTTCACCGTTTACGTCATCAACATAACGGGCATAAACGCTCCATTGAGCATGAGAAAGTTCAGGCAATTTAGCCAGTTCATTGACTAACTCCTGGGGTGTTTGAGCAAAAAGAAATGTTATAGACAGAATGAGAATGATCAAGCGTTTTAGAGTCATAGAAACCTTCCAATTTTAATAAATAATATCAATTTATCTTTACAATATCAATGAAATCTTCACCAAGCATTAATGCCTGAAAATATGTGGGATCGGGATATCTGACCATAGTTCTTCACACAAGCTTGTTAAGCTATTGTTGTTAAAAACACCTCTCTCGATCCAATCGACAAAACGCGGAGCTATCCGGGGATATTTCATGGGTCGGATAGTCGGTATAGCCAGCCATTCTTTAACTTCCCGGGGATCCAGATTATTCATGTGTTTTCCCAAACCCAGTGTTTCAATGGCCATGGCATTCGCGATCTGCTCCGCTTGACCCGCAATGGGTTTTGCCAGGGTTTTAATCCCAAGATCGAAAGCCTCACTGTTAGCCATAAAACCGGCATGCAAAATAGCACCTTTAGATATGGAAATTCCATTCAAAAATTCTTTTCTGCTTTTAGGATGCAAAACAATATTTTCTTTCTGTTGCATTTTATTAACATGTGTAAAAAAATGGTATTCGTGATCTTTAGGGCATTTTCTTAATAGATCTAATACTTCTTTGGGATTTTCATAGGGAAGATAAACGACTATCTGATCTTTTTCGGGAGATGTTTGAGCCTCAATATGTGTCTTCGGCAAAATAGGTGGCAAAATAGGAAATCCAAAATGATGCCAATGAACCGATACAAGAAAATCTGCCGGCACAAAGTACTCAATAATAGTACGTGTCATGACATGAAGCGGAGGATAAGGTATATCATATAAAAATGCTGTCTGGTGACTGAGAACGATCGAAGGGATCTTGTTCTTCTTTGCAACTTGAACGGACACCGGTTCAAAGTCAGAAATAACCAGATCAATATCTTTTGCATTGTAATTGTATATATCACGAACGAAAGCAATAGCATCAAGACGTGGAGCCGTTTTAATATAATTTATCTTTCCATTCTCGGTAATATAAGTCAAGCCTTTAAAGATTTTATAAGGTTCAAAGAACTCTGTATCGGGAAGGTCTTTTTGCTGTTCGCCAGAAAAGATGACTTTAACATTATGACCGCGTTTTTTAAGTTCGGTAACAATATCCCGCGATCTGCCAATGTGTCCGTTTCCTGTCGTCTGCACGCCATACAATATATTCATATACGTTCCTGTATCACTGAGTTTACTGGAAAATATAGGGGAATTGAGGGCTATTTCCAAGCAGGGATGAAAGGAGTTCGGAGTGTGGGAGTTCGGGGTGTGGGAGTTCGGGGTGTGGGGTGCGGGGTTTAGAGTGTTGGAGTAGAGACGCGATGCCTCGCGTCTTTACCACACATTTAAAGTTGCATGTATTTTTGAGAATATTCACCTCTCACCAATTATAGACAAGGCTTAACTTCGCTAAAGCACAGCCTTCGCAGCCGAGCTACTTCGGCGTAGTAGGCCTTCGTAGAGCAGGCTGCCTTGTCTTTACAATATGATATTTGTTCGCAAAGCTCATACATTATTGTATATTTAGGTATGAAAAGCAAAATTAAAAACAAACCTGATATTAAATATATCGCCTTTGACGCAGATGATACTTTGTGGGATAATGAGCCCTTTTACCGAGCACTTGAACACATTTTCAACGAGATCTTTCTGGATAAAATGAGTCCCGAAGAAAGCTCTGCCGAATTGTTTAAAACAGAGATCGCAAACCTACCGCTTTTCGGGTATGGCGCCAAAGCCTATACTTTATCAATTCTTGAAACAGCTCTGCGATTAAGTCATAACACCCTTCCCGCAAAGGATGTAAGTAAAATTCTGGAAGCCGGCAAGCAATTGACCGATTCCCCGCTTGTATTATTGGATAATGTTGAAGCGGTTCTCAAAGCACTTGCCCCAAAATATAAACTGATCTTAGCTACAAAAGGTGATCTTCTGGATCAGGAGAGAAAACTAAAAAAATCCAAACTTGAAAAATACTTCCATCACATTGAAATCATGAGCGACAAGCAAGAAAATGATTATAGAAAATTATTTCAACATCTTGAAATAAAAGCTTGTGAATTTCTTATGATCGGCAATTCCATGCGCTCGGATATTGTCCCGGTTATTGAACTTGGAGGCTATGCTATTCATGTCCCCTACCATACCACCTGGGCACATGAAAAAATGGAAGATATTGATCTACCTGAAGATCGTTTCTTGGAAATTGATTCTTTATTGAACATTCCAAAAGAATGCCCCTGGATTTAAACAATTGACAATTGACAATTGACAAAGGACAATGATCTAAAGCGTGAAACGCAAATCATGAAATGAAGCGAAAGAAACGCTCGCGGATAGTCATCCTGAAAATCCTGAATGGCGAAGCCAAAGGAGTAGCATGATTTCAGGATTGTTCAGCCCGCCAGCTGGCGGGGTCCTGTAGACCGTGCCGTCCGGAGCTTTAGCGTAGGATGGGAGACCTCCGCGTGCATTGCTATAAACGAAAGATTGACATGAAATTAACATATATTCTTTTCATTTATAATTTTGATAATTGGATTGACATAGAGATGCTGAATAATACTGCCACCGGCAGTATTTTCAGGATGACGAAATATTAAAACAATTGACAGTTGACAATTGACCCCGCTTCGCCAAGGCACAGCCTTCGTAGCCGAGCTACTTCGGCGTAGTAGGCCTACGCAGGGCAGGCAAAGGACAATTGACAATTGATTAGATAAAAAAGTATTGCTACATAATAAAAAGGGTTGGACATGTCCAACCCCTACTTTTTACTTTAAACTTTAATCTTTATTCTTTTTATATGATCGTTCCGTCAGGAATGCTCACATCCTTTTTTACAACAACAATACCGTCACGAATAAAGTAAGTTTCTTCTTCGGCATCAATTATATTATCTTTGTTAATGATCTGAACATTATCACCTATACGAACATTCTTGTCCACAATAGCGCCTTTGATCACACAATTCTTTCCGATACCGAGCGGAATCATGTTCTTATGGTCTGTCTCGAAAAAATCATTTCCCATGATGTAGGAATCGTATACTTCAGTCCCTTTACGAATGACAGATCTAATTCCAAGCACTGAATTTTCTATGATCTTGGCATTTACCAAACCTCCTTCATTGATCAGAGAATGATTGACCTTTGCATCGGAAATACGAGAACCCGGCAACATTCGAGCATGAGTATAGATTGGGAAATTCACATCCACAAATCGGAAATCCGGTTTCATTTCAGTGAAATTAATATTTGCTTCATAAAAAGAACGTATAGTACCGATATCTTCCCAATAGCCATCAAAGAAAAATGCCTGAACATTATAATCTTTTATTGAACCGGGTATAATATCTCCACCAAAATCATCTTTGGGAATATCTGTGAGTGTTTGTCGTAAAGTATCCCGATTGAACACATAAATACCCATGGATGCCCAATAGGGTTTTTCAGGATCACCTGTAGGACTTTTCATATCTTCCAACACTTTCTCATCGGTTGGTTTCTCAGCAAATTTAACGATCCGCCCTTCTTCATCAACTTTTAAAATACCAAATTCTTTAGCTTCTTCTCTGCTGGCAGGTTTAACTGAGATCGTAATATCTGCATTCGTCTTGCGATGATGCGAAACAAAGTCAGCATAATTCATTCGATATAGGTGATCTCCCGCCAAAATGAGATATTGATCAAAAGAATAAGTTTCAAAGTGATTCATGTTATGACGGACGGCATCCGCTGTTCCCTGATACCAGTCCATATTTTCTATGGTTTGAGATGCAGCCAATACTTCGAGAAAACCATCGGTAAAATTATCGAATTTGTAAGTTTGATTGATGTGCCGATGTAAGGATTCGGAATTAAATTGCGTAAGAATATATATCTTGCGAATATTCGAATTTAGACAATTGGAGATAGGAATATCTATTAAACGATATTTCCCGCCAATGGGAACTGCAGGTTTTGAACGAACGCTCGTAAGGGGCGCAAGTCGTGTACCACGTCCCCCACCTAGAATGACACTTAATACCTTGCGCATAAAGCACCTCGTATAAGATATTTAATTTCTTATTTTAGCGTATCCGGTTCCATTGACAGCGAATCGGCTTTAATCTCAAGTGAATCGGTTTCAATGATTATTTCGCTCAATGTATTTATTCGGTAATTTGAAAAAGATAGATCAATATATCCGAAAGAAGATGTCATAGGAATATTACCGCGCGGATTGGGAACAACTTTTTTCTGTGTCTCTTTACTCTCGATCATAACTCGAATCTCCGTCGGCATATACAATCCGGGCTGTATCTCTTCCTGGGTAAAATTAATATCTGCAACCATATCGGGTTTATCGATCATTTTCATTTGTGAAAGGATCCAATCAACCGTATCGATCATCGCAAGAAATATTACTTCCTTGCCTTCCATGGGTTTTAACACTTCAACGAAAACCACATTATCTTTATTTTCTTTTAGTTCAATTGTTCTGATTGAAATTGCGTCTTTTACTAAACGTTCCAAATCCATAAGAAAGATTTCGGGCGGGATCATTAAAGGAGTATTATCTTCAGTGAAAAGGGAATCGGGACTAATAAAATGTACAACAGTCTCTTGATCGGGAAGGGTTGCTTCGGGCATCCGCGAGCGAATTCTCAGATCAACGATCATATCATTAACCTGCTTGAAATTCAAATTTGCCCGACGAATATAGTAATTTGGATCAACCGCAACTAATAGCATGATCAAGCTTAAACTTAATATTGTGATCTTCTTTAGCATGAACAATTCTCCTTCTCCATATCAATGGGATGGATGGTCCAGTCTTTTTCGGGGATCCACTCTTCAACTGTGCCATCCGGTTTTTCCAAAATTACACGTTTGATATTCGCATTGGCGATCTGAGCTTTGCATTGATGACAAACAAATTCATGACCGTAAATATAAATCGTTCCGTTATTTGTCGCATGACCGTTTCTTGCAGCAAGTGCAATTGCATTGGATTCGGCGTGTGAACCAACAGCACGACAGCGTTCTAACTGAGTACCTGAAAGTATATTGTACTTATCACGATAACAGAAACCAATTTCCAAACAGTTTTCCTGATACTGGGGAGAGCCATTGTAGCCGGTTGAAACAATATCTTTATTGTTTACGATCACCGCACCCACATGTCTGCGTAGACAAGAAGAGCGCGTAGCAACCACTTTCGCTATGTTAAGAAAATAAGTATCCCAGTCAGGTCGTTCCATATATATCCCACGTTAAAATTCTATCACATCAAGATCATGTGAAATATGCGTATTTTTATATGTTTTTTCAACTGCTTTCTGATATAAGTTTAGGTCCTTGTATCGCTCTGAAAAATGCGTCAACGCGAGTTTTTTCACATTATTGTCTCTGGCATACTCAGCGGCTTTCTCTGCTGTCATATGCATAAACTCTTTAGCAAGTGCAGTTTCACTTTCAAGATAGGTAGCTTCCATTAGTACCAGATCAGCATTGCGAATCAGTTTGGAAATACTTTCACATATGCCTGTATCCAATACGTAAGCAAAGATCTTTTCATTAGAGTGATAACTCAATTCCTCACGAGTTATAATTCTACCCTTATGTTCGATCTTCCCTTTTCTTTCAAGTTCACCCAAAATCGGACCTTCTAAGCCCACCTTTTCTAAAAGCTCTTTTCTGAATCGTAAACGGGATTTATCTATCAAACGATATCCAAGTGTGGGAGTACTATGCAGAAGATCATAAGCTTCTATGCGATAATTCTCCGTTTCTTCTACGATACCCGCTTTCAGGGGATGAAGATGAAAATTGATGCGGCGCGTATATTTTGAAGCAATGCTTAAAGCATCAAAATAAGGGCTGCCTTCTTCAGGAAAATAAATATCAACTTCATGCTCTACTTCCATCAAAGAAAGTCTCTGCATGATGCCCGGAAGTCCCAGACAATGATCTCCGTGAAAATGAGAAATAAATATCTTATGTATTCTACCCGGAGAAATACCGGCAAAAGTAAATTGTCGTTGTGCCCCTTCTCCGGGATCAAAAAGCACACCACCGTAAGGCCAATCTAAAAAATATGCGTTTTGATTCCGTGTTCGGGTTGGCAATTGTCCGGCAGTACCTAGTATGTGCAATTTCATAGGATGGTTTAAGAGTTTAAGGGTTTAGGATGTAAGGTGTAGAGGTGTAAGGTGTAGAGGTGTAGAAGATAGTGTTTTTGAGAGTATCACCCTCACTACTCCTTACTTTTTACTCTATTAAACTTAGAGCAATCGAGTTAAGTTTTTCCGAAGCGCGATCAGAACGGGAAAGAAGGATAAGAGGAACTTTTGCCCCCATAATGATTCCTCCCACGGGTGCATGCTGAAGCTCAATAATGGATTTCAGCATAAAATTACAGGTTGTAATATCGGGGAAAAGAATAATATCAACATTTCCGGATATTTTTGAATCAATTTTCTTCTTTTTGGCAGCTTCAGCATTTAAAATAACATCCAGAGCAATTGGGCCCTCAGCGAGATAGCCCTTTGCAGTATATTCCTCGGCCAGAGTACGTGCTTCCAGCGTTTCGGGTAATTTAGGATTGAGTTTTTCAATTAAAGCTGCGAATGCGATCTTGGGTTTCTTTTGTAATATCTTCTCTGCCAATTCAATGGCATTATCGGTGATTTCCCGCTTTCTTTCCATTCCCAATTCAATATTAAGTGCACCGTCCGTAAGAAAAAGTAACTTATGATAACCCGGACTGTCACAAACAGCGATATGAGACAGAAAGTTACCTTTACGCAGGCCTTTATCGCGATTCAAGACCGGACTTAAAAAGGAAGCCGTCGAAATGTCCCCTTTCATCAGGGCATCTCCCTTGCCGTCACGAATATCCGCAATGGCAGCCCAAATAGCATCATCAGCTGTTTCAGATTCAATATATACAGCAGTCTTCAATCCTGCTCTTTTAGCAAATATCTCCATTGACTCTTTTCTACCGTACAATCTCGGAATAATGAATCCTTTTTTTTCAGCTTCAGCCAAAGCCTCAAAGTTTGAGTCGGAATTTGGGAAAACGACATTGACCGTTTTGGGATCTTTTACATTAATTCGTTTGTAGATGTCTTCGTAATGCATGTTTACCTCTTATTTATCGTAATCATAGATATTCATTTGTTCATCCAAAATACGGAATCCACCATCAGCCATAGCACCCAGTTCATTTTCTCCGGGATAGATGATAATAGAGAACTGTTTTCCAAGATGGGTCAATAATTCTTCTTTCATGTAATCGCAATATGCCAAGCCTCCCGTCACGATTAGCGCGCACACATCGAAATTTAGAACTGCCGCCATAGCTCCAATCTCTTTTCTAACTTGATAGATCATCGCATCAAAGATCAATTTTGCATATTTATCGCCTTTTTTAATACGCGCTTCCACTTCCTGGGCATCATTCGTCCCCAAATATCCTTTTAATCCGCTTTCACGGGTCAGAAGACGCCTAAGGGCTTTCTCATCCATATTTTTCTTATATACAAGATCCATTAATCCTTTTAGTGGAATGGCTCCGGCACGTTCAGGTGAAAACGGACCCATACCCAGTAACGCATTGTTTACATCGATATTTCGTCCGTTTTCCATAGCACAAACAGAAATTCCGCCGCCCATATGTACGACGATAAAATTTTGCTTCTTAATATTCCAATTATTTCTATCGCAAACCCTGCGTGTTGTCGCTTTAATATTCAATGCATGTGAAACACTGTGTCGCGAAATGCCCGGGACGCCCGAAATACGTGCCAGATCATTCATTTCATCAACCACCACGGGGTCGATAATATAAGCGGGCACATTGAACATTTCTCCAAAATATGCGGCGAGCGGACCGCCAAGATTTGAGGCATGATTGCCATATTTTGCGGTCTTGAAATCGTTTATCATGCTATCACAAACACGATAAGCACCACTTTTCAGGGGTTTGAGAATACCTCCGCGTCCAATAACAATATCAATCTTCTCGATACCGTGTTTTTTTAGTTCTTCTATGATCTGATCTCTGCGAAATGGAAATTCCTGATAAACATTATCTTTTGAAACCTGACTTTCTTCTATGCTGACTTTTAATTCGAATTCGACCTTTTTCCGGGTAAACACAGCCATCTTGGTGCTTGTTGACCCTGGGTTGATCGCAAGAACGCGTTCCGACATTTAGACTCCTCAATGTGTTTAGTAAACCCTTACCTTGAAGATACAAATTTTTTATTTGATTATCAAAATTTTTTCTTATATTGCCTAGCAATTTGAACTTATGGGGAATTAGCTCAGCTGGGAGAGCGCTTGAATGGCATTCAAGAGGTCAGCGGTTCGATCCCGCTATTCTCCACAACACAAAACCCGCCGATGGCGGGTTTTTCAATTGATAATGGAAAATTGACAAAGGACAATTGAATTACTAATTGTCAATTGACATATTATTTTTGTTTCATTTTCATCTTAATGTACGGGAGGCTTTGAAGCCTCCCTCTTCATCCCTCGGGCAACTCGAGAGTCGCCCCTACGATACCGATATTTTTTTTTGACTCTTATTTTTTTCTTTAGATTGATCATTGCACCGACGCGATGCGTCGCGTCGCTACGCCATATTTATTTAATTTTCGAATGTACGGGAGGCTCTAGAGCCTCCCCCTTTTATCCCTCGGGCGGGTCCAGCCCCGCCCCTACACTCGCAGAGATATCGCTTCGCGATGCTGCCTTGGCAGACTGAACACCTTCTCACCTTCTCCTTTTCTTCCCTTCGGGGCCACTTTCCCTTTTGATTTCTCTCTTATGACTATTATTTTTACAGATAAAACAATAATTAAACTCGCTAATAAATCTATTCCAAAGCATAATTCAAAAATCAGATGGGACTACATATGAAAAAACCGGGGAACGTTATTGTTGTCGGTGGTGGAATGGCCGGATTAACCGCTACCACTTATCTTGCCAAAGCCGGTATACCTGTTACTCTATTTGAAAAGGGTCCCCGCACAGGTGGATTGGTCAATTCTTTTGAACGAAATGGATTTATTTATGATGGGGGTATTCGCTCACTTGAAGATTCAGGCATTTTATTCACCATGTTAAAAGATCTTGAAATTGATATGGATTGGGTGGATAGCAAGGTTTCAATCGGATTGGGACAAGATGTTATCAAATTAAAAGATGAAAGCAGTCTTGATGATTATGAAGCTTTTTTAAAACGAAATTTTCCAAAGACTCATGATGAAATAGATCAAATCATGCTCGTGATTAAAAAGATCATGGACTATATGGATGTACTCTATGGTATTGAAAATCCAATTTTCATGGATATGACTGCCGATCCAAAATATATGCGCAAGGTATTTCTCCCCTGGTTCATAAAATATCTTCGGACAGTAAATAAAATTTTAAAAATGAACCAACCTGTTGAACTTTATTTAGAGAATTTTTCAAAAGACCAGCAATTAAACGATAATATCACTCAACATTTCTTTAAACATACACCTGCATTTTTTGCTTTATCCTATTTTTCCCTGTATCTGGATTATCATTATCCCATTGGCGGTACAGGCATGCTACCCAAAAAAGTAGATGAGTTAGCAAGAAAATTAGGTGCGGATATAAAACTAAATACGGGAATTGATGTACTGGATATTGAAAACAAGTTAGTTATTGACTGTCATGGAGAAAAGCATGATTACGAAGAATTGATCTGGGCTGCCGATTTGCGCACAATGTATAGATCCATTCCAGTCGACAAATTAAAGAAAAAAAAGACTATTAAATCCGTTACACGCATGAATAATGAGCTAAAAGATATTCAAGGTGGCGAATCTGTCTTCACTCTTTACCTCGCAGTCGATATTGATAATGATTATTTCAACGATGTGTGCAGCGCCCACTTTTTTTATACACCTGAAACAACCGGCCTATCAACTTTAGACTCATCTGTCTTAGAGAAATTACATGAATGTAAAACACCCGCTGATCTTGATAAGATCAAAGAAAAGATCAAAACTTACATAGAAGACTTCTTCCAATTGAATACCTTTGAAATATCCATTCCATCTTTAAGAGATCCCGCGCTCGCTCCCACAGGCAAAACCGCGTTGGTTATTTCTACACTTTTTGATTATCATTTGTGTAAACAATTTAAAGATCTTGGATGGTATGATGATTTTAAAGCTTATGCTGAAAAGTGCATTGTAAATACCCTGAGTCATTCGATCTATCCCAATATGGATAAGAAGATCATTGATCAATTTTCATCCACACCCTTAAGTATGGAAAAATGGACATCTAATTTGCACGGCGCCTTAACAGGTTGGGCATTTACAAACAAGAAAATTCCTGTTGTACATAAAATTACCGATATGTTCGATGCGGTAGATACACCTCTCCCGCATATCTACCAAGCAGGGCAATGGACTTATAGTCCGGCCGGTTTCCCCATTGCCATGTTTACCGGGAAAAAAGCGGTAGATAAAGTGTTGAAAAGATTAAGATAAAGATTAAGGCTGAGGTTAAGATTAAGGCTGAGGCTGAGGCTGAGGTTAAGGTTAAGATATAAAACAAAAAGGGACAGTCTCTTCGAAGCTTCGAGGTCCCCTACAATACCAAAATATTATTAATTAATCGACTTATCGACCATCAACTTATCAACTTATCAACTTATCAACTTATCGACTTATTGACTCTTTTCCTCTTCTTCCACGCGCTTCTTCTCAGCTGTTGGCAATACAAAGATCATCAGGATGATAGAAACAAACAATGGGATATAAAAGAATATGGCGATCGGCCTATCTCCTACAAACACGGCTGCAAGCACAAAAGCACCGGATAAGACCATTAATCTGCCACCCTTGCGATGCACGCGATTCCACACTTCTTCATTATTCAAAGTAGCAGGCACTCGAATACCGATCCAGCGTGATCGAGGCAATTTTCCAAACTGGTTTCCAAGCAGAATAAATACTAATCCAAGTCCCAGATGGATTGCCGGCACATCAAATCCTTGATCTTGGGCATACCCACCAGCTGATTTTAGGGCTACCCAGTTAATAAAGACCATCAAAGCCGCAACAAGCAGAATAACAAAACGCGTGGATTTTTTCTCACTTTTTGAATATTCCTTTCGGGACATACTGAGCGTGGCTATCATGATCAGGATGATCGCTGCAGGTCCCATCAAACATGCGACAAGTGGTGACGCAAAGTTATCGGCTTCATTATTTATATTCCAGTGAATAGGGACTTTATCTACACCGCTTTCTTTGAATTCACCGTAGAAATAAATCGATATTGCTGATACCGCGATCAGAAATACGGCAAGAATAATCAATTCCTTCTTAAATTTATTCATTTGCAGCCTCCTTAACCTCAATATAAGGTTTGATATCATAATTATTCGTCAATTTGGCTCCCACAAGCAAAAGAACAAACATAAGGACTATTCCAATCAATCCCAGTGGAGCAATCATAGTTTCTTTCCCCATGAACCCGGTAAGAAGTATAACGGAAGGTACCAGCCCGTTGAACCAACCATGACCGACAGCGACAAGAAGCACGGAGTTACCGCGCACATACATATAATTGAACAAAGTACCCAGCATGGTTGTAACAAGGACAAAAAGAACAACACCTGTCCAGGTATACATGCCATAGTTATACCCCATCAAGATCACGGGAGCATGCCATAATCCCCAAATGACCCCCATGATAATATTGGCTTTCCAAAATCCCATCGGGAGCAATTTTGGTAATAAAAATGAGCGCCAACCATACTCTTCACCCAACATCATAATAATGGGAAACGTTAAATTGGCAACTAGACCTACAATTAAAAATTGAAACATCCAGAATAATCCTGCCGATGCCGGTTTTCCAAGAAGGGTCAGTCCATTCACACCCATATTGGTAAGTTGCCAATCCGGAGATTTGCCATAGATTAAAGCATTTATTAGTATACTTATTCCCACAAAAATAACGATAACAGCCAGCATATAAAGGTAGTTTTTAAATTTTCCAAAACGGAATCCGCTATTTCTAAACCCTTCAGCAAAAATTAAGCGCAAAATGATAGCGATCAGGGCCGGGAAGATCATCATAATACCGAATGCCTGAATACCCAGATGTTTTTGTGAGACATAAACGGCAACACGTTCTTCAAGACTGGTCAGATCTATCGCTTCGCCTCGACCGAGAACAAAAGTCGGCAAGTCATCTATTTTAACCTCGGGGTGAACATCAAGATATCGTGCTACCGCATCAGGCTTCTGCTGTACAATATCTGTAAATTGCTTGATCGCCGGTAGATCGGGATCCAGTTTTTTGCCTTCCTTATACACAAACCCACAGAGTAAAAATGTTGTCAAGTAGGTTAATCCCACAAACCATATCACTTTTTTCCATGATACTTTTTGATCAATGACCAATTTGATGTTTTGATTCTTTTTACTTTTCATTGTCCTTTTCTCCCGTTTTTAACATCCCCATGAACATCATCATAGCTTCTTCAAACACTGTGACCTGTAAAGTATAGATCACAAATTGTCCTTTTTTCTTTGAATATACCAACTCCGCATCTTTTAATATCTTTAAGTGAAATGTAATTGATGGCTTTGATATATCAAATTGCTCTGCGATCTCCCCTGCCGACATACTTCCCTTCTTCAGAAGAACAAGTATCTGCCGGCGAGTATCGTCTGAGAGAGCAGTAAAAACTTTATTGAGATTTGACATCCTGTCTCCTTTAGTTATTTAGATAATAACCTAATTATCTAATGATGTCAAGAATATTTTGGGAATTATTTGTTGTCATCTCGACTGAAGTCTCGATGCTTGTCGAGACGAAACGGAGAGATCTCAAACATTAAACATATATAATGAATTTTGAGATTTCTCCCAGCCTACGTCAAGACTTCGGCTGGCATGGCACTCCTCCATCAGCTGACCCCGAACAATCGGGGGTCGAAATGACATAAAAATATAAAGAGGACGGTCACCCCCGACGCTTCGGGGTCCCCTGCAATTTCAGAAATGAGTTTGTATTATTTTAATAATTCTATTTCATCAGAATCATCTTCTTGGTATCAATAAAATTACCCGCCTGCAAACGACAGAAATATATTCCGGAACTATAATGTGAAGCATCCCAATTTACTGAATGATATCCGGCAGTTTTTGATTCATCAACAAGTGTTGCGACTTTTCTGCCATTCATATCAAGTATTGAAAGATTAACATTGATGCTAGCTGCTAGCTGATAAGCGATAGCGGTTTTCGGATTAAAGGGATTTGGATAGTTTTGTTCTAAAGTAATTGATTTTGGAATAAAATTATTTTGAATAGATGTTAATGTTACTTCAAATCCAAAATAATCCAATACACATAGCATAAGTGCATTTTGTAAAGAATCGGAGTAAATACTTTCAAAAGGGAAACCCATATAGATTAATTGAGCTTCATTCTCCGATTCACCAAAGGTTCCTGTGTACTGCAGGGCTGCAGAGCCATTTAATGAACTATCTTTTTCACTGTAAAGCATACATGATTCAGCGCCTCCGATTGGACAAAAACCATCGGGCGCAAAAACATCATATATCCCATGAGAGCCATCATCAAAAGACAAGCTATCAATACCGTTGAACAAGCCTTGAGTTATTGGCTGTATCGTATAACTTTGAACATCCCGGTTTTTCCACACTGCCTTTAAATACTCACCATAAAAGACTACATCTCTACTTATGACATACACATTATCTATGATCTGAGAACCACTGATAAATAATTTCCCACCTTCTTCAAGATAAGATTTTATTTTGTTTTTTTCATTTTGAGTAAATACATACTTATCCATACCAGTGATCCAATCGATCATGGAATAATCTGAAATATTAATATTTGTATTGAATAATGCCTCATCGGAAACAGCATCAAAACCATATCCTGCATGCATGATTGCATCTCCATGATCTTTACAATAATCATAGGTATTTCCAATCGTGTTTAGATCAAACCCCTGAATTAGCAAAATATCATTTTCTAAACTACTCACCCAAACCCCAAGGACATCTTTGCAAGTGGGTCCAACACCATAATCATTTTTCCCGGCTATTTTAAAATAATAACATGTTTCCCCGGAAAGTGTTGTGATCGAATCACATCGAGAGTCCATGTATAATGTGTCTGTAAAATTGATACCATCCACTGAAGTATAAAGTTCATATGATGTTGCCCGATACACCGAATCAACCTGCACTTCAACATAGCCATTTCCTACATTTCTCAATGAAAACCATGCAGGCGCCGCATATGGTCTTAATCCGGGTAGCGATGCTAAATTAGTATAAATTCCTTCTTCGGTTCCGACAATCGTATCAGTCGGCGTACAATAAAATGATCTTACTGTATTCGTTCCAATATGCCAATTCTCATTATCAAGCACTTGCCAACTGCTATCTTGAGTATTTAAAACTAAAAGTCCGGCCCCATCGAAGTTCACACCGTCAACATAATGGAACAGACCGGCATATATCTTATCGTCATATTCTTGAATAAAATGTATACCATCAGCAGGCAAACCGGTTGACTGGTCAAATTTTTCCCACATCCCATCTTGCTGATGGAACAGACCGCCGAGGCAATAACTTGGATTACTTGAGGGGGTATACTCACTTAAACCCACCCAAACACCATGATCCGTTTCACAAATGGCGTTACACATGACAATATCTGAATTGGTATTAAAAGCATTCGATTTTGAAAAATAGGTACGTGAAGATACATCACTCAGTGGTTGTGAAGGGTCATATCTAAAAACTCCGTCATCCGTGCCAATCCAAACGACTGAATCAGTAGCAAAAACGCAAGTGGTATAGGACGTTTGATAATAACCCGGCATTAAATTATCATGAGCTTTATAAGTAGTTTTTGAAAAAGGTCGGGTATAAAGTCCAGTAAAAGATGCTATAAAGATTGAATCACTATTAGCTGAAAAACCCCGTACCCAATTACTGAAGTAATCTCCCGGTAAAATATCCTGATCCCAGTTTGAACCATCTAGAGAGCAAGTATATAGTCCATAGTTCGTCGCGAACCAAACTTTATTATCAGCGATTATCATATCATTGATATCATCATTTTGGTTCATAAAACCATTTGATTTGTTATAGAATGACCAGTCATTATCCTGAGCGTCAAATCTTAATGCGCCGGAAGATTCTGTCGCTAACCAGTACCCCCCGTCATAGGGAAGAATTCCTACGATAGAATAATCAGGAAGCACATGATTCCAGGTTTGAGCGGAAAGTGGAAGAACTAAGACTAATAATAAGATAAGAAAGTGTTTATACTTTTTCATTTTGTCACTCCTCATTTTTAATTTTTGTAAAGACCTAACCCCGAAAATTCTGAGTATATCTCTACATTTATTGCTTCCTTAAGAATTATTGGCTTTTTTATCTTTCTTGTTATCAATGATCAAAAGAGTATAGAAAACTATCGCATTCGATGCAATACCAACGATCAAGCCATCCACGCCAAAAGGATTTTTCATAATTATATTCCAGATAACAACTCCCAACACACCGGCAATCGCACCGGCAATAAAATGAGTGAATTTAACCTTTAAGCCCAAAATGGCAGATATCAAAGGAATTAGAATAATGGGTGACCAAAAATTATATGCATAAATAAGAATGTCTAGAATACTCTTAATCTTTATTGCAAAAATGACAGAAATAGCTCCAACCAATATATTGATTAAACGTACATATAACATCTCAGCTTTTACACTCATTCTACTTTTTCTTAGAGGTGTAATAATATCATGAATGAATGAAACGGAAGCCGCGTTCAGAAAAGAATCTGCCGAAGACATGACAATTGAAATAATACCGGCCACCACAATGCCACAAATACCAACGGGTAATACTTCTTTAATCACATATGGCATAGCCAAATTCGGATCAAGTCCCGGATTTAGAGCCAAAGCAACCAATCCAATAAGTCCTGTTATGGCAAAAAATGGTATAGAAAAGATACCACTCCATAACGTGCCCTTGCGAGTATAGCTTTTATCTTTAGCTAAAAATAATCTTTGGACATATGGTGGAACTAAAGTTTCGCCTAATAAGAAGGTTAAGAAAAGTGAGATAAAAACAGTGACCGTTTTAAGACCTCCCGGAAAAGCAAAATGAGTTGCGGGAATAGCAGCCTGAAATTCGCTAATTCCACCTATTTTCATAATACCAAATATTAAAGTCAATGGAATACCAACCGCAAGGACAATAAATTGGATAATATCAGTATAGACAACGGACCGCATTCCGCCAACAGTTGAATATAAAAATACGATACCACACCCAATTAGGATTCCATAAACTTGGGGTATATCCAAGAAAACATTAAAGATATAGCCAATAGAGCCAATTTGAGCACCTAAAATTCCGGCACAAACAATAACGGAAAAAACACCGGTAATCACTTTAGAGATTTTCCCATAGTGCTTTTCCATTATATCACCAACAGAAATGGCCGTTTTATAATTATCCATGTGCGGAGCAATAAATTTGGCAACCAAGATTTCCTTCAGGCTAAAACCCCAAAGGGCAAAAATATTCACTATTCCGAAAAGGAATACTTTTTCGGCATTCCCCATAGAAAAGCCACCACCAATGAACGAAGCGGAAAGAGTTGCAAAAATAACAAATGACCCAAAAGAACGTCCTGCTACCGAAAATTGGGAAAGATCTTTTACTTTTCTACCCGCCAATAATCCTACAATTAAAATAATCACAAGATAAACAATTACAATAATGTTATCCATGCCCTCTCCTTAAAAAATAGTCCCTATAAATTAACATAATCGCCTTAATTATAATTGCAATCACACTCTATGTCAAATATAATCTCCAAAATTCAAGAAAATATCTCAGCATGGGTCATGTTGGCTTCTTTTTAACTAAAATGATCGTGATCATAAGATTACAATGTTGGTATGAATATAAGAGAATAATTGAAAATTGACAAGCCTTCGCTTTTTAGAGAAAACAAGGTCATGTTGTTTTTAGTCAGTTTTTTGCATCAAGTCACAACTCTGCTTATCTTGGCATAGAGACAAGCCTGGTTGTTTTTAGTCAGTTTTTTGCATCAAGTCACAACTTCAAAGATGATTTTGTCTATTACATAGCCGTTGTTTTTAGTCAGTTTTTTGCATCAAGTCACAACTGTGAGATAACCATTTGCATCAAGTGCCAGGTTGTTTTTAGTCAGTTTTTTGCATCAAGTCACAACTGCAGCCGTTGAGCTGAACATTGACTTTAAGTTGTTTTTAGTCAGTTTTTTGCATCAAGTCACAACCATGTGATCCCTTTCCTTTATCTTGATTTAGTTGTTTTTAGTCAGTTTTTTGCATCAAGTCACAACTACTTCCAGTGGTTGCTACGATAAGCGTTGGTTGTTTTTAGTCAGTTTTTTGCATCAAGTCACAACGTGAATAGTCCAGCCCTTGATGTGCTTGCAGTTGTTTTTAGTCAGTTTTTTGCATCAAGTCACAACTGCATCTGGTTGTATCTTAACGGCTAAGGGGTTGTTTTTAGTCAGTTTTTTGCATCAAGTCACAACTATCTATATGCCATTTATCCCATATCTTTTGTTGTTTTTAGTCAGTTTTTTGCATCAAGTCACAACAGCGTCCATTTCTTCTTGTGAGAGCATACCGTTGTTTTTAGTCAGTTTTTTGCATCAAGTCACAACTCGGTGTATGTCAAGTGTACGTCTTCAAAGTTAATTGGACAAATTTCATAGTAAGTTAAGAGATACATTTTAGTTTACCAAGTTTATAATCTGAGCATGATTCTGACGGCTCAGATTTTGTTTTCTGCGTGTTTTTATTGTT
>Ga0208904_1000439_pt1 | contig 35589 bp, 32 predicted proteins | sample AntAceMetag02UKB_FD_184774 | JGI IMG/M metagenome (GOLD analysis project Ga0208904, IMG submission 184774) | Saline lake microbial communities from Ace Lake, Antarctica - Antarctic Ace Lake Metagenome 02UKB (SPAdes) (version 2) | ecosystem: Environmental > Aquatic > Non-marine Saline and...
CCCTTTTCGTAGTTTGATTTCGTGACTATTCTTGCTCATGTTGTATCCTCCAATCTTTTTAGAAAATACAGCATATGTAAACTATGTTATGAAACTTTATCTGTAAACGATGTTATGAGATTCGTCACCTACTGCCTACTGATTTAATACAGCCCATGAAGCTTATCAATAGCTTGATCAAAACTTCCCTGAGCCCGCAATATCATATCCACCATTTCACGGAAAGCACCGGATCCGCCGGGAATAAGGGTAACATGATCAACCAATTCTTTGACTTCTTGAATGGCATTGACCGGTGCAAACGATACCCCGCAGCGTTTTAACAGAGGCGTATCAATAAAATCATCCCCAATATAAGCGATCTCATGATCTTCCAGAGAAAAGCGTTCTTTGAGTGTTTCAAATGCGCCGGTTTTAATATAGCTATCTTGAAATACCATGTTATCGGGAATTTTTAGGGCGCGTGTGCGAGCTATGGTAGCTTCAGAATAACGTCCTGAAATGATGGCAACCGGGAAATCAAGTAATCTTAATAAAACAAAGCCCAGTCCGTCATTGGAATGAAAGCGTTTCATTTCACTTTCATTGCCAATATAAAAAGAACCATCTGTCAGGACACCGTCAACATCTGTGGCGATGAGTTTAATATTCTTTAGTTTTTGTTTAAAATCAGCGGTCATTAAAGTTTCTTTTCTTTCAGGATCGCTGCAATAAATTCACGGAAAAGAGGATGTGCTTTTACTGCACGCGACTTTAATTCGGGATGAAATTGCACTCCAACAAACCATGGGTGTTCAGGTAACTCTATACATTCGACCAGATCATGAGCTTTGTTTATACCCACAATATTCAAACCTGCTTTTTGTAAATCATCTCTGTATTCATTATTTACTTCATAACGATGACGATGTCGCTCGGATATTTTAGCTGATCGATAAGCATTCTTTATTTTTGTATTATTCGTCAATTCACAATCAAAAGCACCCAAACGCATGGTACCGCCCAAATTGGTGACTTTTTTTTGTTCTTCCATCAAATCAATAATGGGATGTTCTGTCTTAGCATTGAATTCTGTCGAATTTGCGTCTTTTAATCTTAGTATGTTTCTAGCATATTCAATGACTGCGATCTGCATGCCGAGGCAAATACCAAAGTAGGGCATTTTCTTTTCGCGGGCATATCGGGCTGCAAGGATCTTTCCTTCAATGCCTCTTTTTCCAAAGCCACCGGGGACGAGAAAACCGTCTAATGGTTTAAATATCTTATTGCGTTCTCTATTATCCATTTTCTCAAGATCTTCAGCTTCGATCCAGGTCAGATTCACGCGCGTGTTGTTCTCGGCTCCCGCATGAATAAAGGATTCCGTTATACTCTTATAGGAATCTTTCATATCGGTGTATTTTCCAACAATCCCTACATTAACAGCGTGCGCGGGATCTTTGATATGATTGACCATGATCTTTAATTTTCTTAATACGGGATTTTTTTCATTACCTAATCTCAAGTGTGTTGCGATCGTGGTATAAACATCTTGTTTTTTAAAGAGAAGAGGGATTTCATAAATAGTTTCAGCATCAGGCATATCGATCACGCCCTGAGGACGTACATTGCAGAATAATGCTATTTTATCACGAGCACTTTTATCTATACCAACTTTACCGGTACGGCACATGATCATATCCGGAGCCAAGCCGATCTCGCGTAATTTCTGCACAGAGTGCTGTGTCGGTTTCGTTTTGATCTCTTCGGATGATTCCACATATGGAAGCAGAGTCACATGAATATTCATGTATTCATGATAATGTAGTGTGTTTTCAAACTGACGAATGGCTTCAAGAAAAGGTAGACTTTCGATATCTCCAACCGTACCTCCAACCTCAGTAATAATGATATCAAAATCATCATTTTCCAAGATCGTAGTAAAACGACGCATGATCTCATTGGTAATATGCGGAATGACCTGAACAGTCCGTCCAAGATATTCGCCCCGACGCTCAGCTTCTAAAACTTTACTGTAGACCTGACCTGCTGTCGCGTTATTTTTCTTTGACATGGAAATATCAAGAAAACGTTCATAATGCCCAAGATCCAGATCCGTCTCCGCGCCATCATCGGTAACATAGACTTCACCGTGCTGAGTCGGACTCATAGTGCCGGGATCAACATTAAGATAGGGATCAAATTTCTGAATGGTAACTTTATAACCCGCTTCTTTTAATAAGTACCCGATAGAAGCTGAGGTAATGCCCTTTCCGAGACCGGAGATCACACCGCCTGTTACGAAGATATAACGGGTTGATCTTGGGTCTTTCACATTTGTTGCCATGGGAGACTCCTTATCCTTTAACTACCCGGGGTACCTTAAAATGTTCATCGTCATGATCGGGGGCATTTGCCATCACCTCTTCCCGGGTCAGTGAAGGGAGGTGTTTATCTTCCCGCATGACATTGATAATATCGAGCACATGACTCATGGGCTCTACATTATCCACATCAAGTTCGTTTAATTGATCAATGTATCCAAGAATATCGTTCAATTGCTGAGCATAGAGATTAATCTCTCCGTCGGTCAGGGTCAAACGTGCTAAACCTGCAATATATTTCACTTCTTCATGTGATATAGCCATGAACTTTCCTGAATTGATTTTATAAAGTTATTAAAAGGTCTACCAAAAGGTCCCAAACCTTTTTAATAGATGGAATATACATGCGTTCATCCGGTGAATGAGGATTCTCAATAGTCGGACCCAGTGAGATCATATCCATACCGTTATGCTTTGCACCGATCACACCGCATTCCAAACCACCGTGGATCACATTGACCTCGGCATCTTTACCAAATAATTTTGTGTAGACTTTTTTAGTCGCTGCAAGAAGTGCCGAATCCCAATTGGGTTGCCATGATGAATAACCGTTTCCGCTTTCATATTTTGCGCCGGCGAGATGTGCAAGCATCTCGATCTTCTGCGTCAGCATATGGCGCGAAGACATAACTTGAGAACGCTGACTGGATAAAACACGGATGATCTTATCTTCTGTCCGGATAACCGCAAAATTATTGGATGTTTCGGCAAGTAAGGGACCACCGTTATGGACTGAAGGATCGAGTTCCTCAATACCGTTCGGAAAAGCGATTAAAAAACGTAAAACACGGTCTTCCAATTCAGATCTGATAGCTTTTTCTTCTGTTTCAACCGCTTCAAGTTTTCCAAAGAGATTTTCTTCAAAGCCTTTGTATTCGTTTTGGAAGGTCGCAACCATTGCGACTACGATCTCGTCCGCTTTTTTCTTTGCTTCTGCGGGAATAGCAATGACTGCTTCAGAATCACGCGGTATGGCGTTATGTGCCGTTCCACCGTGAAGTGAGATCAGTTGCATCTTCGTTTTTTCTTTCAATTTCCAAAGCGTACGAAGCAATAGTTTATTTGCATTGGCACGATGTTTAACAATATCACCGCCACTGTGACCGCCAAAGGCGCCGCCGAGGGTAAGTTTAAATGCCGGATATAGAACATCGCTATATTCAAGAGGGAACCAAACTTTGGTATCCACCCCACCGCAACATCCAATGGTAAATACACCTTCATCTTCTGAATCGATATTGATGAGGATCTTACCTTTCAACGAATTTTCTTTTAATGCAAGCGCTCCGGTCAAACCGGTTTCTTCATCAACGGTAAATAATAATTCCAATTCTGGATGAGGAACGTCGGATTCAACAATAGCCATAGCATAAGCAAGCGCAATACCGTTATCCGCCCCTAAGGTGGTCTTGTTGGCGTAAAGCCAGTCACCCTTAAAAACAAATTCAATGGGGTCTTTTTGGAAGTCGTGCTTGGAATCCGTTGCTTTTTCACAAACCATATCCATATGACCCTGAAGGGTAATGACCGGACGATCTTCATAGCCCGGGGTAGCGGGTATGCTCATGAATACATTAAGTACCTCGTCACGCTTTACGTCAATATTTCTTTCTTTGGCCCAATTAAACAACCAAGCCGAAATGGCTTCTTCATGTTTTGATTGTCTTGGGACCTGTGAAATCTGTTTAAAAATGTCGAGTATTTTCTGCGTAATTTTATCCATACTTTCACCTGATTTTTATGACCTAAAGATAAATGATGCAAGGGAGGATTACAATTGTAAAAAGAAGAAAATTATTAACACAAACTGTCATCTTGAGCGGAGTCCGTCCATTGACGGACGCAGTCGAAAGATCTATTCATGTCACAAAACACCGAATCATGAATAGATGCTTCAACTTCGTCCCGATACATATCGGGACTTCGTTCAGCATGACAGTTTATATTTCATATTCCCGAACGTCCAATCCGCACAATTCATACCTATAATTCCAAATAGCATTTTCTCAATTTGAATTAATGTTGTATAATTTATCAGAACGAACAATATAATATTGACTCGGAGTAATTATGCAATACCGTTCATTTGGATCTACCGGTTTTAAGGTTTCGGCTTTGGGACTGGGTACCATGCGCCTTCCTCTTTCAAAATTCATTCCCCAAAAGGTTAATGTTTCCAAAAGTATTCGCTTAATGCGTCATGCTGTTGATAGTGGGATCAATTATTTTGATACGGGCTGGCCTTATCATCTTGGACAAAGCGAGCGGATCATTGGAAAAGCTTTGCAAGACGGCTATCGCGAGAAGGTTCATCTGGTCACAAAATTGCCTATGTTCTTTATCTCACGAGAAGCAGAATTTGACTTTTATTTAAATTCCTCCCTAAAGCGACTTCAAACCGACCATATCGACACCTACCTTTTTCATGCATTTAGCAAGAATACCTTTGAGCGCATGAAAAAACTGAATTTACTTGATAAAATGAAGAAAGCGCGTGATGAAGGAAAAATTAAAAACATTGGTTTTTCTTTTCATGACACCTTGCCGGTGTTCAAAGAGATCGTGGATTACTTCGATTGGGATATCGTCCAGATCCAGTACAATTACATGGATACTGTCTTGCAGGCAGGTCGTGCAGGACTGGAATACGCCGCCGCAAAGAATATGGCGATCGTGATCATGGAACCATTGAAAGGCGGGCAACTTGCCAATCCACCTCAAGAAGCCAAGGATGTCATGATGGCATCTGGTATTGATCATTCTCCTGTAGATTGGGCACTTCAATATCTTTGGAACCGCCCCGAAGTTTCCTGTGTGATCAGTGGGATGGGCGATATGAAAATGATCAATGAAAATTGCGTTTCGGCAGAGCGTTCGGGGATCGGAAGTTTATCCCAAAATGAATTGAAGGTCATTGATCAACTTGTCGATATTTATCGCAAGAGTATCTTAGTTCCCTGCACCGATTGTAAATACTGTATGCCATGTCCTTTTGGCGTAAACATCCCGCTTCATTTTGCAACCTTGAATCACCAGACCATTGAACGGCGGTTTTACTACCGGTTTTTTGTTCGCCGTTCTTATAGCGCTTTAATAAAAAACAAGAAACGCTTGAATAAAAGCAAGACGAATGGTCATGCGTCACTTTGCACCGAATGTGGTGCCTGTATTCCCAAATGCCCGCAAGGGATCAATATTCCGGTTGAATTGAAAAAGACATTGGATGTATTGGATAAAAGAAAAAATATCGGAGATGTTTTTCCAAATAAATTTTGATTGCGTTTATGTAGAGACGCAAAATCTTGCGTCTCTACACCATTAAATATTTCTTCCTTTTCAATATCTACAATCGTATCTTCCAACGCTTTTTAAGAACGACAAACCACGAGGTAAGACCATGCGAATAATCATTATGGGCAACTATAATAAAATGAGTGCTTTCACAGCAGCACATATTGTTGAACGCATTAATAAATTCGGTGCAACGACAGATAATCCATTTGTACTGGGTTTACCGACCGGCTCATCGCCTCTGGGTGTTTATAAAGAATTGATCGCCTTGCACAAGGCCGGAAAAGTCTCTTTTAAAAATGTCGCGACTTTCAATATGGATGAATATATCGGACTGCCTGAAGATCACCCGGAATCCTACCACTATTTCATGCATGAGAATTTCTTTAAGCACATTGATATTCCCAAAAATAATATCAATATCCTGAATGGGAATGCCGATGATCTTGAAAAAGAATGCTATAATTATGAAATGAAGATCCAAGCATACGGCGGCATCGATCTGTTTATGGGCGGTATCGGTCCTGACGGACATATTGCTTTCAATGAACCCGGTTCTTCACTTTCATCGCGTACAAGAGTAAAATCGCTTACCTATGATACCATTCTTGCCAACTCGCGTTTCTTTGATAACGATGTGAACAAGGTTCCAAAAAATGCATTGACCGTTGGTGTTGCCACCGTGATGGATGCCGGCGAGGTTATCATTCTTGTCAATGGTTACAAAAAAGCCCGTGCCCTGCAAAAGGTTGTTGAAGAGGGCGTCAATCATATGTGGACTGTTTCGGCACTTCAACTTCATCCGCGCGGTATGATCGTCTGTGATGAAGAAGCCACCATGGAATTAAAAGTTGGTACTGTAAAGTATTTTAAGGATATTGAACGCGAAGCTATTGCTTCCGTTTAAGACCTCACACAAAGACGCTAAGTACCACAAAGGCACAAAAACAATATAGTCATCCTGAACTTGTTTCAGGACCTCTCTGAGAATGCGATTCTCAAAAATATTAACGCTTAAAAAAACGGGCTCAACATGTTGAGCCCCTACGTTTAAAGTTTATTTTGTAATTGTCAATTGATCGTCAAGCCAATTTTTCGTGCATCGTAATTCTCACTGAGATCTCCCTTACGGGACCCCTTCGGGGCTGAACAATCCTTCTCTTCGTTCAGGATTATCAGGATGACCCGTGAAGACTTTATGCGTCGGTATGAGGTCTGTATTTTTTATTATTAATTTCATTAACTTCTTATTACCTTTTGTGTCAAAGATGCGGAAGAACGAAAAAGGAAAAAAATGAAAAAAATATTGATACTTATACTCACGCTGATGTCAGTCGCGATCTTGCCAGCTGCAACTCTCTCCGGATTGATCAAAGATGTTAAAACGAACAAAGCTCTCGAATTTGCAAATGTTGCGGTTTATGAGAAAGATTCCGAGACCATTAAGACCGGAACAATGTCCGGTATTGATGGTACTTTCCGTGTTTTTAAAGTACCCGCTGGAGAATATTATCTCGTTATTACATATATGGGCTACGAACAAAAACGATTTGATGGTGTTAAGCTCAACGGTAAGAATGTTGATGTCGGCACTATTATGCTGAACCCTGAAACGTTAAAGATGGGTAATGTCATTGTAGAAGCTGAAAAACCCGCAATTACCTATAAAATTGATAAACGCGTGATCGACGCTAAGCAATTTCTTTCGGCCCGTGGTGGTACAGCTGTTGAGATCCTCGAAAATGTCCCTTCCGTTGATGTGGATATCGAGGGTAATGTATCTCTTCGGGGCAGCTCTAATTTTACCGTTATGATAGACGGACGTCCTTCCGTACTTGAACCTCAGGATGCTCTCGAAAGTATCCCTGCAGAATCCATTGAGAATATTGAGATCATGACAAATGCTTCAGCGAAATTCGAAGCAGAAGGTGGGGCCGGGATCATTAATATCGTTACTCAGCGAGATAAACGTATCGGTATGACCGGATTAGCATCTTTCAATGTCGGTACCAATAATTTAGGCGGTTCTGCTTTATTGAATTATACAAATAAAAAGATCACCGCTTATGTTTCGTTTGATTATCGCCAACGAAGTCATGGTGGTGAATCCTATGTGGATCGAATTCTATATTTCCCTGATACAACGGCAGAATTTGTCTCAAATGGCGATCGTAATCACGGTCGCGGCGGTTGGGGTATCCGGGGCGGTCTTGATTGGTTTATTACAAAAAATGACGTGGCCGGCATAACATTTAATTATGGACCCCGTTCTTCTCTTGGCAGTTCAACAACGGCATATGAAGTTTCATACAGGGACCCAATCAGTGACGTTTTATTCAACACCTATGATTATATAAGTTATGAAAACAGTACCCGAGGTGGTTCTCGCTATAGTTTAAAAGCCGATTATACCCACACTTTTCCCGCTAAAGATGTAGAAAATGCTACCAAATCAAAAGGTGCCGGACAAGGTGGTCATGGCGGACCCGGAGCAGCAAAATCTACAAACGGAAATAACACAAGCAAGCATCAGATCAAGTTCGATGTATCTTATTCAAATTGGAATATGGATGAAGAATCATTTACTTATCTTGTAGATGCATTCGGTGATACGACCGAAGGACAAAGAACAACTGAGATCGGTCCTTCAAACAGTATCCGCGGTAACATTGAATATACACTTCCCTTAAATAAAACAAGTAATTTTGAAGCTGGTGCAAATGGTAAATTCAACTGGAAAATAGATGGTAATAATATGTATTATTATGACCCTTTAACTGGTGAATTTGATTTGCAGGGACAATTCTCAAATCTCACGGATTATACGCAAAATACATTTTCGGGCTATGCATTATATTCCGCAGAATTCGGCTTGTTTGGTATCCAGCCCGGTGTGCGCGCTGAGTATACTTATCGCGAGATCGACTCTGATGCCGCCGATTCAGCTTATGTGATCGATAGACTGCATATCTTCCCTACACTTCACATGTCACTCCAATTACCTCAAAATATTCAATTGATGGGTTCTTATACCCGCCGTATTTCCCGTCCCCGCGGTTGGCAGTTGGAACCTTTTTATACTTGGTGGGATGCTTACAATATTCGCATCGGTAATCCCGCTTTAAGGCCAGAAATGACAGACTCCTATGAATTAAGTGTTCAAAAAAGTTTCGGTAAAAGTTTTGTATCATTGGATGCCTTTTACAAACACACAAACGATAAGATCGAAAGAATCCAAACTGTCTACCAAGAAGGCGAAGATGTGATCCTAAACACCTATGAAAATGTTGGTACAGATCAATCCTTGGGTCTTGAAGCCATGTCAAATCTGAATCTCTTCTCCTGGTGGATGATGAATATATCCGGCCGTCTATACTATTATCAAATTGAAGGTGAATTATATGGACAAGATTTTTCAGAGGAGAGTGTAAACTATTCTGCCAGACTTCGGAACACCTTTATGTTCCCCACTAAGACCCGCATCCAACTGGGTGTATCTTACCGATCAAAATCGGCTACCGCACAAGGATCAAGTTCCGGTGGTGTTATGACGGATTTTGGTCTTCGCCAAGACTTCTTCAAGGGTATTCTATCCGCGACCCTGCAGGTCAGAGATATCTTTGGCACAGGTTTCAGACAATACGAAACTTACACTCCGACAACCTATAGCTATTCTGAGTATTACCGCGATGCTCCGATGATCTCACTAGACCTTTCTTTGAAGATCAATAATTACAAGAAACAACAGAATGGGAATGGGTTTGAAGATGAAGGCTTCAATTCTGAAGATGGCGGAGAATATTAAAGAAGGCCTAAGGGTTTAAGGTTTAAAGTTTAAGATTGTAAATTCAAGAAAACGGGATCATAGGTCCCGTTTTTACTATGTGATATTTTTACCCATCCTCTTCGTTCATTATATGTTAAAACCTCAGATGACTATTGCGAAATACACTTAGTAGGACATATCGTATTATTGTGAAGTAGTGGCATATTCAATTAACCCTGAGCATATCGAAGGGTTAATCAATAATAGCCCGGGGTTAAACCCCGGGTTTCCAATTTCTAGATTAAAAACAACCCCGATCTTATAAAGGGGTTGACCTGTCTGAAAAATCTATTCTTCCAAGAGATCGTGAATTTCTTCATACAACAATTTATGCTTATGATGTTTCTCTTGATTGATTATATAATTCTTAACAGTTCCCTTATCTTTAAAAAAACAAGTAAATATGCTATAACCTGCTGCCCATTTTTTAAAGAAAGGAAATAGTTTCTCCTTTTTAATAAATATTGAAGAAGAAACTTTAATTTTCTTTATGTAATCCGAAATAGGAATATCTGGTCTTATAGACTTTTGTTCAACCCTTCGACTTCGCTTAGGGTTGATATTTTATGGAAATCTCTGACCCGGCATTTCATGTCGGGCTATTATTGATTTACCCCTCCATTCGTCGGGGTAATATCATATTGCCAATCAATCTTCTTAAAATAATCCAAAAATTCTTTATGAGTTATAATCTATAAAAAAAGAGCGGTTAAATAACCGCTCTTTTAAATAGATCAAATATTCATTATAGAAACAGAGGAACATCCTTGACATGTTTCACACCATATTTACCAACATGATGTATCACATCCTTTGCACGAATAAACATATCGTAACGATATTTACTATAGTTTTTATCTTCGGGATTGAAACTTAAAATATTGACATCTCCAGCTTCATGTATGAATTTACCTTCACCGATATAGATACCCACGTGAGTTATGCGTTCGCTTCCATCTTCGCGATACATACCGAAAAACAAAATATCACCCGCTTTAAGTTTATCGATCTCTTCTTTGCCTTCTGCTACGGTCTTGCCCACCAATGCCTGTTGTGAGGCATCACGCGGTAAATAGACACCATGCATAAACATGACAGTGCGGACGAATCCCGAGCAATCCAGCATCTTGGTAGACGTTCCACCCCAAAGATACGGACGTCCCATAAATGAATGTGCCACTTCCAAAACACTCTTCGAAGAAATTTTTACATTTCCCAGCCATTCGTAGAAGTTCATGCAGTCTTCTGTTTTTACGTAGCCTTCCCTGCCATCAGGGAACAACACTTTGGTAAAAGCTCCTTCTCTCCATAATTCACGCAAAAAACTTTTGGAGGTAATATCACTAACAATTTGAGATGAAGTGGATGGTTTTGAGTAAACATACCCTGCATCGGCAAGATAAATGATCTTTTCGGATTTTCGCCAATTTTTAAATTCAGATGGTGTCATTGCTGTAAAAGCACCACCTTCCATCCAGCCAAGATAGCCATCCGGTGTTTGCACGTAGTAATTACCTTTGCCGAACTTCTTAAAAACACGCAAGGGAGTACCTAAGACGGCCTGTGTTGCCATTTCACTGCGAGGCGAAGGTTTTACACGCATATTAGCAACCGATCTGTTTACAACACCGTATGTTTTGCCCTGTAATTCCCCATCGGGAAGTAGGCGAACCTTATTGGCTACCGTATAGCCTTCTTCTTCAAGAGCTGCAACCATAGATTTGAGCCCTTTTGAAGAATTTATTTCACCTTCAAGAGTAACAGCTTTTCCGTTTTGTTTATATTCTACGTCAAAAATATTAACCCGGCGATCGGGACATACTTCTGCTTTTGTTTCATCAATAAATGTCTGAACCTTCTGTACGGGAATATTACCGCATGAGACTAGCAAGATAAGGCTCATTAGAATTAGAAATATTCTTTTCATGTTTTTTTCCTTTTGTTTGGTAGCTGAATATAAGTAAAAGTGCCTTTCATTGGAAATAAAAAACCATCTCATATAAATAGATAATCTTCAATTTGCTTTTCGTTCGCTTCTGTGTATATTTTCCTAAATAATCAGAAAAAGAGAAAGGACATATACATGAGACCCAAACAAACATTAACTACTATTTTGCTGCTTGCTTTTGCAGGATTTCTTTCGGCGCAGATCGTTCCGGACCTGGGCGAATATAAAACTCTGAAATGTGATTTCCATATGCATACTATTTTTTCTGATGGACTGGTATGGCCAACCATTCGTGTAGACGAGGCAATTGAAGAGGGGCTGGATGCAATCGCCATCACGGATCATCTTGAATATCTGCCGCATAAAAAATATGTGTCAACCGATATGAACGCTTCTTTTGAGATCGCAAAGAAAAAAGCCAACAATAAAGGACTGATATGCATTCATGGCGCAGAATTCACCCGCTGGATGCCACCCGGTCATTTTAATGCTCTCTTTATTAAAGATGGCAATAAACTTTTGATCGATGATTTTTTAACGGCCGTTGAAGAAGCCATCAATCAGGGCGCATTTATTATATGGAACCATCCTGGATGGATAGTACATCAACCGGACAAGGTTGTTCGCTGGTATGATATTCATCAAACCCTGGTAGACCGGAACTGGATGCATGGCATAGAATTTGCAAATTATCACGAGCATTACACGAGTGTCCTTGAATTTACCAACAAATATGATCTTGCCGTTTTTGGCAATTCAGATGTTCACGGTATGGTTCATGAAGTGTTTCTAAAAAAACATGCCCACCGCACCATGACGCTTGTTTTTGCTGAAAATAAAAGTGAAAAAGCTGTAAAAGAAGCACTTTTCGCAAAGCGTTCCATTGCTCTTTCAGACGATGATATTTTGGCCGGTCCAAAAGAACTCGTTGATCAATTTGTAAATGCTTGCTTTAAGATCGACGGAAATGTGTTAACAAACCTCAGTGAGATCCCGTATACCTTTAAAAACAGCACGGTTGGGACATATACTCTTGAGCCCTTGGAAAGCCTGATATTGCCCGCCGAAAAAGAGTGGGAAATCACGAATGTATGGGTTGAAAAAAACGAACATTTGAAGTTGAAACTCGAACAATAGGGAAACTGGCGGAAGTACACTTTTTAGTCATATAATTTTTATCTTGCAAAGTGAAAAACTTACGCTTATCTTTTCCAAAATTTGATAAAAGGTAAAAGATTTGAGTTCATTTAATGAATTACTATGTCCCAAATGCGGTGAGGCACTAAACAAGAATTCCCTAAAAACACGCTTGTATTGTCCGCATTGCAAAACGAACTTGAAAAATGATATATACATTGATTTTTTAGAGTATATCATTGAACAAGGTATTGTTGATAATGTTGATTTCTTCGATACGTCACTCTTCGGTAATGACTTTCTGAAATACGAAAGCAATGAGATGGACGGAGAGCACGATATTGCAGATGTTGAGAACGATAATCCTCAGAATTTTCTTGATGATAACATGATCTCAATCGAAGATGAATTCATTGCTGACATCGAACCCCCACAGGGTGCTCAAGATGATTTCACGGTCTTTGAAGTAGATGAAGGAGATGATGATGAAGATGAACGAGAACGAGAAAAGCAAACGCATTGAAATAAACATCAATGAAAAAACTGCGCAAGGCATATATGCCAATTTGCAGATCGTAACCCATAGCCCAGGCGAATTTATTCTTGATTTCTGCCAGGTGCTTCCCGGATTACCCAAAGCCAATGTTGTTTCACGCATGATCCTTTCCCCTCAGCACGCAAAAGCTTTAATGAAAACTCTGGCTGCAAACATCTCCCGATATGAACAAAATTTTGGTGAGATAAAAGAACTTCAGCATACCGGACAGCCTCAATTGCAATTTCAAGCTGATAAAAAAGAAGACGTCGTTAATTAATTTTAACTAATTAACAATTTAATATTCAAAATGCCTACCCCGAAGCATCGGGCTGGGCATTTTTTATTTTTGTGACGTTAGGCGTGAGAAATCTTATTATAAATCACAAATAATATTTGATGTCATTTCGACCGAATCCGCCATTTGGCGGAGTAGTGGAGAAATCTCAAATTACTCACTTCATTAAACTATGTATAAAGCCATGATGACATAGAGATCCTGAAACAAGTTCAGGATGACGTTTTGGTTTTTAGTTGTTGTTATTACTTACTACTAACTTCTATCTACTGTCTGCAGGCTTCTGACCTCATTTAAAAGATCCAATTAAATCTTAAACTTCCGGATTGATTATACACCCGGGCCATATCGGTCTGATCGATCTGTTCCAAACGGTAATGAAGGGTCAGTTTATTGGACAGCTGAAAAGAGATCAAGCCGCCAAGTCGAAAAGAATGATAGGATTCTGCACGTGTATTCATATCTGTATATCGGAAATCTTTCCGATACGAAACTACCGGACCGACAGAAATATTCCATTTCTTTTTCTTAAACCCGGGAGTCAATTCACATTTGATCGTATATTTACTGTCTGTAATTTCCTGAATAAAATTATCCCAATCCAATAAGCCGTTATCTTCAAAGCGTAAAAACATATAGGCCCGGAGGTAGAGGGACGGTGTAAAATAATATTGTATATTTTGCTGAAGTTTCAATCCACGAAATACCATGCTTTGTACGTGGGCAAATGCCGAATCTTCATGATCGTAAACAAAGTAATTTGCGTATAACTCCTGCTTGGACGTCCAGTTAACGCGTTGAGGAATATTTGTATTTATTTCAGAGCGGATCGAGAATACGCGATTCCAATGATTCTGTGCCGATCGTTGATGATAGAGATAAACATAGTGGTGGAGAAAAAGATTCCCACCCAATGACATGCTCGTATATTTATCAATACGATGATGCCACATGGGAGATATTGAATAGCTTAATTCATCTCTATCGTCATAATTATTGGTATCCGGGGTATCATAATACAAAAGAGAAGCAAGATAATTTACATAAATACTATCTCGATCGGATATCTGCCAGGAAAGTCGTGCCAGCACATTATTCTTATTGAAAATATAGTCCGAAGGGAGTGAAATATTTACATTCGTTGCTGTGGTCCTGCTTTGCTTGTAATCGTTTGTAAATCCGGCATAAGCTTTAAATGCGCCTAATCTGGCATGCAGACGTACATCGTTTTCCAAGGTCAGGAATTGGCGATTTCTTGTTTCTTTTTCATCGTAATATGAAAAACTTAGGCCATCATTGCTACTTGTAAATCCCGCCTTATATTCAAGGGCAACATGTTTACTCAAGGGATAATACAGATCATTCTGCAGATAGGTTGTCATATTTAGACGCTCTTCGGTATCCGCTTCGCGACTTACATAGTATTCTCTGTTATATGCTTTTAAACCGGCCATGAATATATTTTTCAGGGGTGAGTCTTTATTGACCCTGAAAGAAATTTTATTATTAAAAGTATAATTCTTTCTTTCACCCATTTGAGAATAATCCCAGTCAAGTTCCGGATAGAACAACAACCCGGATCTGTTGCGATCAAGTTCCAATCCGCCATACCAACCCATATCACGGATCCCCAGTCGCGTTTCTCCGGCATACCCGTTCTCAAGCATGATAATATAATTATTCCTCTTATAATCGCCTTTCACACCCAGGCGACCTTGATCATAATCATAAGCATGAGAAGTCTGACCATCCTGAAATAGAAAATATTTTCCTGTCAGGCCAAAACGTGTTTTCGGGGACAGGGCATAAAGAATATCAGCTTTTACATCAGTTTGTGTTTTTAGGCGTGACATCTCACTATAAATTGATGAGGTATTCGAAATACTGTTGTAAACATGAATTTTCCCAAATTCTGCAGAAAAACGATTCCACCCGCCAAACTGATAATAATGGTTCATTCGATTGGCATATACCATAGTAGTATCCGCTGCATGCCCAACAGAGAACATGAGCAATATCATGATAAATGCAAAAATGTAGTGTTTAGTTTTCATAATCATTATAATTCGATCAAGTTGAAGCCCTTTTCATCCATTAAGCCATAAGAACGATGATGGATCCAGTCCCCCAATACAGCCAGGGTTTTTCCATCATGTGTTTCACAGTGTGGGGCATGCACATGACCGCTTAAAGCGACGTCAAATCCCTCATCCAATCTATCTTTTAGAAAATCATGCATTTTAGCGATAAGCAATTCAGATACTCGCGGTATTTTGGGAATATTTTGATTATAGTGGCTTACGCGTTCACCAAGACCATATGTCCAACGTATGGGTAAACATTTCAACAGCGATATTGCCAACGGTGCGCGCATGATCTGTCGTGTTAATGGATATTGCGGATTATTATAAACAACATGATCACCGTGCTGACAGTAGATGCGTTTGCTATTCCAATTGAATTGAAGGGCATCGGGATAGAAGTGAATACCCAATTCCCGCGTCAAATACCCACGAACCCAGAAATCGTGATTTCCTCCCAGATAATGGATCTCGATACCTGCACTTCGAAGTGCTCGCAAAGCGGCTACAACAGGTTTTAAAGTATGCGGTACGTAGTTCGCTTTATCGAACCAAAAATCAAAGAAATCACCAAGAATGAACAAGGTACCCTTGCTTTCCAGTATCTGCTCCAATAGAGCCAGCATATCTTTCAAACGGGCATCCTGCTCAGCATCAGCTTTGGTAGAAATGTGTGTGTCGGAAAGAAAATAGAAAGGGAGTGCTAATCTTTCTGACTGAAGATCGGAAACTGTATATGAGCTTATATTCATGATCAATTAACGGCTGCGGCCGCTTGCGATGGTTAGTTTTGTTAATTTATCGGTCAATTCGGCTGATGGCTCAAACGTATCCAATTGCCACACCCAATTGTTTATGATAGTGCCCGGTAAATTCATACGTGCGGAGCCATCCAGTCCAAAAAGATCCTGAACCGGCACAACGGCCCACAAGGCATTTGATTTAAAAGCCATCTCAATCAATGACCAGGCTACACTGTCGGCATTGCAATCACAATAGCGCGCCAGCATACTTTTTTCATGATCGCTCGCTTTATCATACCACCCCCGAACCGTATCGTTATCGTGAGTGCCGCTGTATACAACAAAGCGATCATTGGGGTCATAGTTTTCGGGAAGAAAAGAATTAGTTTCATCACTATTAAATGCAAATTGCAAGATCTTCATACCGGGGTAATTGAATTTCCACCGCAACTCAGTTACATCTTTTGTGATCACACCAAGGTCTTCGGCAATAATCTCAAGATCCGGAATACCTTCGTGAAGAACTGAAAATATCTCGGCTCTTGGACCGCCCACCCATTCGCCTTTTTCTGCAGTAGGCGCTCCGTATTTAACCTCATAGGCCGCACAAAAACCCCGAAAATGATCAATGCGAATAATATCGGCATGAATCTTAGCGACCCGGGTCCTTTCCACCCACCATGTGAAATTATTTTCTCTCATGACCTCCCAGTCATAATGAGGCTGAGCCCAAAGCTGTCCGGTAACCGTAAAAAGATCCGGGGGCACTCCCGTCCATACTAAGGGGAATCCTTCTTCATTCAACTTAAAAAGATCGCGATGCGCCCAGACATCCGATGAATCACCTGAAATGAAAATGGGAATATCACCAATGACCCGGATACCTTTTGAATTAGCATAGGATTTTAATTCTGCCCATTGTGTATACAGAATAAATTGTTCAAATTTGAAACGCAAGATGGAGGAAGCGTGTTCTTTTTCCCATTTCATGATCGCATCTTTGTGACGATCTCGTAGACCTTGAGGAAAATCATACCAGGTAGATCGTGAATGATCGTGAATGGTCATAAACAACGCCGCATCATCAAGCCAATATATGTGTTCGCGACAAAAATGATCAAAATCATTTTTATCTTCAATTTTCAACCAGTTTTTGTAAGCCAATGAAAAAGCTTTTTCTTTTACTTTTTTTTTATCACCATCGATAAAAGAATCCCAATCTGCTTCGCTTAACAATCCTGCTTTGAGTAATATTTCAGGACTGATAAAACCGCTGTAAATTGCATTAGCGAAAAGTGATGTATAGGGAGAACCCGTATCGTCCGGGTAAGTCAGTGGCAGTATCTGCCAAAGTGACTGTCCGGTCTTTTCAAGCCAATCGACAAAGCGGTAGGCTTCAGGCCCAAAATCTCCCCTTCCCCATTTATTTGGGAAAGAACTAATATGCATCAGGATACCGGAAGTACGATCGGCCATGAATTCCTCTTAAATAAAGTTTTTAATATCCGTTTTGAGTTTAAATAATAGATTTCGCCAATCGGTTAGAGACATATCATGATCCCAATGTTCTTCAAGCAATTCATCGGGTGTACCCCTAAAGATGCGTTGAACCATGGTAAAAATCAAAACAAGATCATCAATATAATTAATGATCTGCATGGGGAAGCGTTTGAGATTCTTGAACTTAAGATTAACCGGTAGGATCAAATACAAAGCCGACCCGCCAATCCACCATTTGATCTCTCGAGGCGTACGGGGGTCACGTAGCAGACGATAGAAAAGTTTCAACAGGTTGGGAATACCTCGTGCGGTCTCTTTAAGAGCCTCTTTGGTTGAAACGTCCAAAGGATAAGACAGTTTTTCTTTGTCCATATTACACCTCTTGTATTATTACTTTCTTTTCAATTTTTTTCATATTACCCGACAACCAAAAGTAAGCAATTATAGACGAAATGAAAGAGGAAATTACTTGAGCCATAAAAACGCCCTTTACTCCCCAATCAAATACGCGCGTAAACAGCAAGGCCAAAGGTAAAATGATCCCTGCAATACGCAATGTAGTAAGTATCAGCCCCGGCATTCCCTTGCCCAGTCCTTGAAACACTCTTCCCGAGATCATGCCAACCACAATAAAAGGATAGGCAAATACAACATATCGTATATAAGTGACCCCCGTTTCCATAATGGCGGGATCTAACGTAAACATTTTCATAAAATAGGGGGAAATAAAATAGAATAAAAGACCAAAAGTCACTGCAAGAATTTCACCCCACTTAATAACATATAGCCAAGTTGATCTGACCAGATCGATCCTTTTTGCACCAAAAAACATTCCTATCAGGGTTACCAAAGAACCGGACAAGCCCATAATAGGCAAGAAAAATAATTGATCCAAACGCATCCCGATACCTACCGCGGCGACCGCATCTGATCCAAAAAAGACAACAATACGATTGTAGAGCATCTGTCCGAAAGACATGATCATCATAGATACCGAAGCAGGCAGTCCTATCTTGAATGTTGTGCCGATGATCTCCCACGAAAATGAGAAATCGCTGAATTTGAATTGTACCAGACTGTCTTTTTTGACAAAGAAAAATATAATATATAAAACCGTTACAATAAATTGTGCAGTAATGGTCGCCCAAGCTGCTCCCGCTATGCCCAGCTTAAAGACAAAAATAAACAGCGGATCTAAGGCGATATTGATCACCGTACCAATGATCATAAATCTCACGGGGGTTTTAGCATCTCCTTCTCCGGACATAATTGAGCGGAAGAAAACACCGAGAATATTAAAGACAAACCCAAAAATGATAACTTGAAAATACTTAACGGACAGATCAATAATATTTTCGGGAGCACCGAGCAATTTAAAGATCTGGTATCTGAAAATAATACTTAACACAGAGATCACTATTCCGATCACCACACCCATCAATACGGCATGTTCTGCGGCATTATTTGCCCTGTGCGTATCTTTGGCACCCAAAGCCTGAGAAATAATAGCGGTAATACCGATACCCAGTCCAAAACAAATTGAGATGGCAAAGAATACAAAGGGAAGATTGAATTGCATCGCCGCAATTGCATCTGTTGAGATCTTGCTTACAAAAAAAGTGTCGGTCAGACTGTAAAGATATTGAACGATCATTCCCAATAGCATGGGAAGTGTTAAAGTCCAAACCGCTTTCTTCGGATTGTTAATAAATGTTTCTACACGTTTTGATTTATCAATCATTATTGTCCTTTTTTGTAAGTGTAAAAGGTAATCTTTTCTTCAACGAAAAGAAAATACTTTATCAATTTTTCCCAATGTATGTATAGGATTATATTTACTTTAGTGCGTTATTGTCGAATGTGAAATATTAAGTAGTTTTAATGGATCTTTTTGGGATTGAACAAATAATACACCATGATAATGACTGAATATAATTCAAGTCGACCCAAGAGCATACTAAAGGTCAGCACCACTTTGGAAATATTATCAAAGAAAGCATAATTCTCGATCGCACCTACCCTTGCAAGTCCGGGACCGATATTACTCAATGTTGCAATTGATGCGGAAAAGGATGTCACCATATCGTAGCCCCTGAAAGTCAGAAATAGATTGATGATGGCAAATAGTCCGATAAAAAGTATAATAAAAGCGATCACATTTTTCATAACATGTTCTTTTACGTGTTCTTTTCCAATTTTCAATGAGAACAATGCATTGGGATACGTAATCTTTCTGATCTCTTTTGCTACAAATTTTCCGCCGATCATGATACGGATCTGTTTCATGCCACCGCCTGTAGAACCGGCACAACCGCCCACGAACATCAGTAAGACCAGGACGATCTTGGTAAATGCGGGCCATAGTTCAAAGTTTGTGGTTACATATCCTGTTGTTGTAATTATGGAAACCACCTGAAAAGAGGCATAACGCAAGGATGTCCCAAAATTATAGCCCAAATCGGACTTAAAAATACTCAAGGAGACCAGCATGATCGTGATCACAACCATTGAGACATAGAATTGCCATTCCCGGTTTTTAATAACTTCACCAAGCCTGCCCTGAATAACAAAAAAGTGTAAGGCGAAATTGGTACCCGCAAGGAACATGAAAACCAGGATCACCATTTCGATGTATAGGCTGTTAAAACCGGCAATTGATGCATTTAATGTTGAGAATCCTCCTGTCGCCAATGTGCCGAAAGTATGACATAGGGCCGTAAAGAGATCCATTCCGCCAAACATGAGCATGACAGTTTCCATGACCGTTAAGCCAAGATAAATAAGCCATAGGATCATGGCTGTATTTTTTACTTTGGGGCTGATCTTATCTTTTGTGGGTCCGGGAACCTCCGCGCGGAAAAGCTGGGTAGAGCTTAATCCCAACACCGGTAAAATGATAATGGCCAATAAAATAATTCCCATACCGCCCAGCCAATGGGTCAATGAGCGCCAAAAAAGCAAGCCTTTGGGAAGAATTTCGATATTGGTCAGAACCGTTGCACCGGTCGTAGTAAATCCTGACATGGTCTCAAATACACAATCAATGAAATTTCCGTCAAACACACCGTTAAAGAAAAATGGGAGTGCGCCAAAAATAGCTGCAGAGATCCATCCCATAGAAACAATGACAAATCCTTCACGGGTACGTAAAGGCTTATCGGGCTTAAAACTGATCGCTAAAATAAGTCCGACAACCAGAGTTATTCCAATACTCAGTAAAAGATCGAGTGCATCTCCCGAGGCATAATAAAGTGAAAAAGCCAAAGGCAGGCACATAGAGACTGCTATAATAATGAGGATAATACCCTGAATTTTTAAGATCGCTTTCCAGTTCATATTAACCCCGATTATGCAAACATTTTTTCGACTAGTTTCTTAGATTGCGGTAAAACAAAAACAATAATAATATCATTCAACATGATCTTATTTTCTCCACGAGGGATAATGACCTCATCATTACGGAAAATAGCTCCAATGATCATACCTGAAGGGAATTTAACTTTGCTCAAGGGTTTATCGAGAAGCGCGATCTTCTTGGATATTTTGATCTTTATCGTTTCGGCATTAATATAAGGAAGCGGTGTAACAGAAAGTACATCACCCTTACGGCAATATTTAATGATTTCACCAAAAGCCAATGATTCCGTTGAAAATACCGAATCAATATCTTTTACCTGATTAATAATGGAAGAGATCGCAACATTGGAGATATTGCATACAGCTTTATATGCATGATTTTTCTTCGCCATGACCGCGGAAATAATATTATGTTCATCTTTACCGGTTACACAAGCCACAAAAGAATTCTCCATATCCAGATCTGACAATACATTTTGATTTAACCCCGAACCATTGATGATCAGGACATTGTCAAGTTCTTCAGCCAGTCGGTGGCAAACCTTTTCATCTTCTTCAATAATAGTTACTTTTCTGCCTGCTTCTTCCATAGCTTTAGCAAATTCTCGTCCAATGCGGTTTCCCCCAACAATAATGACAGATTTAATTTTTACATTTGAGGCAAAATAGCTTTTAATCACATCTTTGAGAACATCTGATTTACCGATAATATAAAGTTTATCTCCGGTCTGTAATATGTCATCACCCCGGGGGATCAAAACTTCATTATCTTTTTTTATGGCAACGATCCTAACCTTATCCCAAATATCATTTCCCTGAGTAATATCTTTTATTTGCATTCCATTACCCGAAAATTGTTCGTTGATCATTGTGCCGATCACTTTCACATTCTCATGAATAAAATGAATGTGTTCCATAGCATCCGGCTCTGAAATAAGGTCTATAAGTTTGTTAATTGACAATTGTTTGGTTGCAACTGTTTTATCAATACCAAAATCTTCAGGTAAATTGGGGGGAGATGGAAAATAATGTGTATAGTTTTCAACTTTCGCGATCGTCGTTGCATTACTGAGTTTTTTTACAAGTCCGCAAGAAATAATATTTACGTTATCGTTATTACTTAGGGCCAAAAACAAATCGGCTCTTTCGACATTTGCCTGCTTTAAAAATCTAATGTTATTTCCGTCACCATTGATGATTAAGGCATCAATACTATCATTGAGTTGCTTTACTTGTTTTTCAGATTTTTCAATCACGGTCACACTGTGATTCTCACGGATCAGCTGATCTGCGACCATAGATCCCAATTCACCACCGCCAACAATTACTATATTCATACAATAACTTTACCTTTCATCAAGATTATTATGCTCTTTAAATATATTAAGTAGGTATCTGATAATTTGTTTTATCCGCTTGTTTTAATTTTAAACTATCCAACATGGACAAATGTTATAAAAATGTGTCCTCATTTACAATATATTTCGTTTTCTTTATGTTTTAAGTCATTTGTATTAAATACTTCCTCAAAAAGGAATTCCTTTGTATCTTTTATTCAAATAAATGAATGAGGTAAACATGTTCAGAAAACTTCCACTTTTAATTTTAACGCTGATACTGATCCTTTTGGCAGGGTGCAACGCGCCACTTCCGCCATTAAGTCCTGCCGACCAAGTTGCTGCCGATACACTCGGTATTCCCACAGTGGATCTGCAAAGTTTGATCGCAAAACCTTTATATGAATTCAATGAGGAAGATCTTGATACCTATCTTCCCTATTTACAATACACGATTCCGGATCTGCGGGAACGCATGAAACATCTTGCTCGCAAGAACCTGGGACAACCGTACGAGATATATCTTCTTGGTGAATATCCTACCGAGATCTATGATCGTCAACCGCTATATATTCTGGATAAAAGCGATTGTGTGGTCTTTACCGAACATATTCTTGCCATGGCGATGGCACATGACTGGCAAAGCTTCTTTAGTATTTTGCAACGCATCCGCTACAAGGATGGTATTGTCAGCTATATTAACCGTAACCATTACGGAGAATATGATTGGTTTCCGAACAACACCTGGCTGGCAGATGATATCACCGAAGTATTAGCTGGAAAATATATTGAACTTGATACGACACACGTAAAAAAGAGTAAATTCTTTAAAAAGCGCGATGTACCCTATGAAATGCCGGAAGATTCTTTAGTATGGAGCTACGTCCCCCTGAAAGCCATGCCGCTTGTGCTGGACAAATTGCAAACCGGTGATTTGGTAGGCGTGGTACGCGGCTATAAGCACAATAATTGGATCGGGCATTTTGGCATGATCATGCGAGACGATGACGGTACGGTTTATTTCTTGCATTCTACGCCTCCTGAAGTCAAGCAGCAACTCTATCTGGAGATATTGGATAAGGTTCAGGCATCCAATCTGAAAAAAGCCGAACACAATGCTCCTATTGAGATCCGAAACGCTGAGATCAAGCTTTACAATAAAGACCATGAAGACGACCCAAAGCCCTATGAACCTGTACAATATTACACTCTGGGTTATAAATTTCTGCGTGTAAAAGAAGATCCGCTTGCTTCAATTATGGAAGAGGGACAAGAATTGCGTTTGCAGGTTGTCTCTGTTTATCCGGTTGCTCAAAAAGCAAGCAAACGGGATTCTGTTCTACAGACAGTGAAACCCTAACGAGGTTTTCATGAGCGATTATACCACTTTGAACATTGCAGTGCTTTCCATTGGCTTTGCGCAATCCTTCTACGCAGGCATTATGCTGTTGCTTAAGAAAAATGCCCGTTTACCTGATCGTATTCTGACAGTCTGGCTTTTTGCTATTTCCTTGCAAATGATGATCTCTCTGTTCAATACCAAGTTTACGATCACTGCCTTTCCAATTTCCCCCTTTGTTTACGGTCCTTTAATGTATATGTATATCCGTACTTTGATCGATCCCAAACCGCGTTTACGGCATTATTATATTTCCTGGCTGCTTCCGGTGATCGCTTTTGCGGTTCTTACTTTGGTGTACCGGAATCAACCGATACTCATCTTTGATGATTTTCTTGAAGATGCACCGCTGAGAGCAGTTCGTTTTTCTTATGCTATTTTACTCATGCTCTCAATTTTCGGTTATTCCATTATGACTTTTATCAAGCTCGGGATACATCGCAAGAAGATCAAGGATATGTATTCTTATACATCACAAAAGATCACACTGGGATGGGCATTATTTGTATCCATAACTTTCTTTGTAATGTATTTTGGTCTTTTCGCCCTTGGCTTCACACGGGTTTTTGCAAAAAACTTTAATTTTGACCCCTTGCTTCTCGGGAACAGTATTCTCGTTTTCTATTCTTTTGCTTTCAGTATTTTTGGCTACCAGCAAGATCGTATCTATCCCGAAGAAATCCCGGTTGAAAAACCCAAATATGAACGCTCGGGTTTACGTCCCGCAAGTATGGAAAGATTAAAAGTAAAACTTTTAGCTCTTGTGGATGACGAACAAATATATCGCGAACTCGAGCTAACTATTCTTGATGTATCACAACGACTTACGGTACCGCGACACCATGTTACACAAGTGCTGAACGAAAAACTCGGAAAAAACTTTTATACCTTTATCAATGAATACCGTATCGAAGATGCCAAACAACGCCTAAAGGATTCCAAGAACGATAACCTGACAGTTCTGGCCATCGGTTATGATGCGGGATTTAATTCTAAATCATCATTCAATACTCTATTTAAGAAATATGTGGGTGTTACACCCTCGGAATTTAGAAAAAAACAGGTAGCTTAATAAACAGACTCTTCGATATCGTACTTAATTTTTCAAAACAATAACTCAAATAGATCAAATAAAATGTAATTTCAGGTGCAAACCGCTAACATTGGGCGTTTTATTATAAATATTATCTTATAGTTCAGCCAACTCAAATAGGGTAATATGAATGAAGCGTACATTATTAATATTTTTCTTGGCTAATTTTCTGTTTGCTCAAGGACTTTTTGAAAGCGCTTTGCAACTTCCTTCAAGCACATACGAACTTGCAGGTGATGTACGGTCAACAATCTACGTTGACGGCAAAAAGGATTCACTTTATTCAAAAAGACTCACCGCACAAGCAAGCCTAAAACTTAAAGCTCAAAAAGATAATATTGGATATGCATTTGCGGATATACGTTTTTCAAACTCAAATTATTTGGATAAACAAGAGCTAGAGATCAACCTCCGGGAAGCATACGTAGATGTATCGCTGGGTGGATTAAACCTACGGCTGGGAAAGCAAATCCTTCCCTGGGGCCGGGTGGATGTTTTTAGATTGATCGATAATATTACCCCCAAAGATATGCGGTATATAAACGTTGATCCCGATGATATGCGCATTGGGAATTTTTTAGTAAATTCTTCACTCCAAATTGGATCCGGGTTCAATATACAAGGTATTTGGATCCCCGTATATTCACCAAATTTAATTCCGATCTCCATGTTTGATATGCCACCGGGTGTTCAGATAGTTGAAATGACCTTTCCTGAGCGTTCATTTGAAAATAGCGGCGGAGCAATGAAGATTGATATTCGGACATCCGAATTTGATGCCGCGTTTTCCTATCAAAACTTATATGCTCTTCAACCGGGTTTTACAGCTGAGCTCCAAATTATTTCTCCAACCCTGGTAAGCTATGATTTTTTTCCTAAGCCTTGGCGGCAAGAGGTTTTCGGTTTTGACGCAGCCATGAATTATAATGCATGGAGTATTCGCTGTGAAGGCACATATATGATCCCTGAAAACGAAAATAATGATCTTTATATCCCAAATCCGGAAATCCAATTGACCTTGGGATTAGATCGCTCATGGCGAGCACTGCAGGTGTTATTTGAATATAATTTCAAACTCGTTAATGACTATTGTGAACTTGTTGAGCCTAATGATCCAAGCTTAATGATGGATCATCAATTAGCTGTGTACAATCGTTTGTTCTTTCGCCAAACCGAAGAATATCTCCATAATATCTTTGCGCGAGCGGCATTGAGCATGTTCCACGAAACTTTAAGTATCGAAACCTCTTTTAGCTACAATCTAAGTACTGATGAATTTCTCGTTGCACCTCTTGTACAAATTGATATGGCAGATGCCTTAACTTTGTCACTGGGAATGAATTTTTATCATGGAGATGACGAGACACTCTTCAATCTGTTAAACCCACTCTATAAGGGATATTATTGTGAACTTAAACTTACATTTTAATAGGATAAACTATGCGTATTGAACAATTTATTATTAAATATCGTCTTGCGATCATTATTATTTTTCCGCTCTTGACCCTGTTATTCGCATTTGGATTAATGCATTTGGAAATTGAACCCAATATCAATGATATGATACCATCAACCATGTCATCACGCATTCAAACGACACATATTGAATCTATTTTTGGAAGTAATAATCTTATTATTGTTGTTCTTGAGACTGACGATGTACTTGATCCCGTAACCCTGGAACGTGTAAAAAAGCTTACACGAACATTCCAGCGTCATGGCGATATTGAACGCGTTACTTCTCTTTATACTCTTAAACAAATCAATAATGAGGACGGGGCCATGATCGTGGATCCTGCTATTAAACGTATCCCTAAATCGCAGAGTGATAGAGAGCGCTTGCGTGAAAATCTGCGGGAAAACTCGCTGGTTTACGGAACGGTAGTGTCTGAAGATTTTACCAAAACTGCAATTTTAATAACGCCAAAAAAGAATAATGAAGAAAATGAAATTGTTCATAAGATCGAAATGATACTTGAGGAAAATCCCGGGAATGAGACACTTTATACGGGTGGACTTCCTATTGTCAATGCCACCATTATTAATGATATTTTCAAAGATGTTGCCATTCTTCTGCCTATCGGTTTTCTTCTAATGATCGGGATGCTGTATTTAGCCTTTAAGCAATTAAGAGGTATCTTACTTCCTTTTGGGGCGGTATTGATGGCAATGATCCTTTCTTTTGGACTTATGCCCATCCTGGGATGGAAAATTGCAATTGTAACTATTTTGATGCCGGTCATACTTATTGCCGTTGCGAATGATTACGGGATCCATATGATAGCGAAATACAATGAACTGTTGGAAAAGCACCCCGATTGGAGTAAAATTGAACTGGCAAAAAATACTTTCACTAGTTTAAAATACCCCATTTTGGTCACCGGTATTACCACTGTTGTGGGAATACTCGGCTTGTTGGTCCATATTATTGTTCACGCACGCCAATTGGGTGTCTTGGCATCTCTTGGAATTATGTGGGCCGTTGCCCTGAGTCTATTATTTATTCCCGCTGTTCTTAGCTATCTACCTAAAAAGGCACGGAAAAAGAAATTTCGAAATGGGAAATATCAACCACAATTATTAGATCGATTACTAAATAAACTCAGTCAATTTATCATTTACCATCCTAAAAAAATTGTCGTCATATCACTTATCGTTTCTATTGCTGTATCTATAGGAATGTTCGGTCTAAAAATTGATGGAAATGTGGAAAATTTCTTCAAGGAAAAACATTCTATAAAACGTAGCAGTAAATTGATCAATGAACATTTTGGGGGTGCACAAACTTTATCTATTTTGTTTGAAGGAAATATCAAAGATCCTGTATTACTTAAACGCATGGAAGGGTATGAATCGGCCCTCCTTGAAAACCCGAACGTTGGGAAGGTTACATCTGTCGTTAATGCTATCAAAGAAATTTCCAAGGGTCTTTATGATAATGAAGACCCGCGCTACAATCAAATTCCCAAAACATCTCAAGCGGTTGCACAATATATGGAACTTTATTATATGAATGGAGATCCGGATGATTTTGAGCAATTGATCGACTTTAATTACGAACAAGCGCAAATGATCATTCGAATTAATAAAGCGGATGGCTTTATAATTAAAAATGTGGTTAAGGATATTGAGTCTCTCACAGAGAACGATCCCAATATAAGCATGTTGGGTGGCGAAGCTCTTATAACCTCTGAAATGAATCTTGCCATTGTAAACGGACAAATAAAATCCCTAATATTGGCTGTCGTAGCGGTAATGATCATTCTAATGATTGTATTTCGATCCTTTGCGGCGGGTATTTTTGCTTCTCTACCTTTACTACTTGCTGAAAGTATTTTATTTGGATTAATGGGATATTTTCAAATAAGACTGGATGCCGCAACAGCACTTCTTTCGTCAGTCATGATAGGTGTCGGCATTGATTACACCATTCATTTTCTTTGGCGCTACCGTGATGAATATCGTGAATGTGGTTCAAGGCAGGAGAGCGTTCAAAGAGCTCTCCAAGGTTCCGGGAAAGGCATTATATTCAACGCTTGGTCCGTAATGGTGGGATTTGCCGCCTTAGTATTCTCATCGTTTTTACCCATCCAGTATTTTGGATTTCTTGTCATCGTTTCAATATCCGTATGTCTGGTAGCGGCACTTGTACTTGTGCCCGCCATGTGCCTTGTTTTTAAACCAAAATTTCTAGAACCAAAGGAGTCCTTATGAAAAAGATCTATATCTTAATAATTAGTTTGTTGTTTGCAGGTATTTTGTCAGCTCAAAATGCTATTAGCATCATGCAAACTGCCCGAAACAAAACAAAAATATCAGGATTGATGACCACTTCGACCTTGATCATTCGTGATGCAAAACAGCGCGAACGCATTCGAAAAACAGCCATGGCTTCAAAGGCTTATTCCGGTGATATAGAGAAACGTATTATCCGTTTTATAGAGCCGGCCGATGTCAAAGGAATGGGTATGTTGATCGTAGACCATAATGTCCAAGATGATGATATGTGGGTCTATATTCCAGCTAATCGTCAATCACGTCGCATTGTTTCCAGTGAAAAAAGCAAATCATTTATGGGCTCAGAATTTTCTAATGCAGATATGAGCGCTCCCAATTTGAATGATTTTCATTATCAGCTCCTGGGAGATGATATGATCAACAACCAAGCTTGCTGGAAAATTGAAATTCGTCCGATCAATACCAAAAAAGAAGATGAATACGGCTTTTTAAGAAAAATAACATGGATAAATAAAGCTGATAACATGATGACAAAATCTGAATACTATGATTTTGACAATGAGCTTCATAAAACATTGAATGTTCTGGCTTACAAAGAAATGGACCCCATAAATCATAAATTCATTATTACCAATATGAAGATCAATAATTTTCAAAATGGACGAAGTTCAGACATGTTCATGGATCAAGTGGAATTCAGTCAAAACATTCCCGACAAATACTTTACGATCTCCTATTTGGAAAAACCCTGAATTGAAGTAAAAATATAATGGTACGGAAAAGAGAGTGGGAGAAAAGACCTGCTTGCAATCCGTAGCCTTGGCGTAGATTGGAAAGAATGAGAGTAAGAGGGTGTGCACTGTGCGCTGAGAAGGATGAGGTGGCGATGAGGAGAAGTGGAGAAAATACTTTAGCTATTATACGGAACGGTCACAACCATTCCTTCCAAGTAAAAAAGACGCGATAAGCGCGCCTTTACTTTTTATCAAACTTTTATCTTTGTACTTTATTCTTTTGACTTTTCTGAGATATATTCTTTTATCAACAATACCGTATTCTGCATCGTTTTCCAATCCAATGTTTCCGGAATATCATCCGGATGATGGTAAGGCTGTTTGCCACCTGTAGCATAGAAGAAAATAGCCTTTACACCTTTGGTCGTAAAAGGAAAGTGATCACTATTGGGACTATTCGGACGTAATTTCAGTCCACCTAAGTTATGTGCTTCCCGTATATCTTCAAAAATCGAGGCATCGGCAGGCCAATCATTTCCACCCACCAAGCCATAGCCGCTCAAACCCGAGCCCACCATATCCAAGTTCAAGGCCATCATAACGTTTTCCAATGGGTAAACGGGGTGCTTAACATATTTCCACGACCCTTTCAATCCTTGTTCCTCACCTGTAAAAAAGCAAAACACCAATGTCATCGGCGGTGGGGTTTCCGCATAATACCGGGCAAGAGCCAAGAGCACAGCAACACCGCTGGCGTTATCGTTCGCACCGGGATAATATACATCTCCCAATCCACCCATATGATCGTAATGAGCTGAAAGACATATTACGGAATCGGGCATCGTATTTCCTTCAATGATCGCGATCACATTATTTGTCCTAACTTTTTTATAAATAACATCGTTCTTCACATAAACGCTGCGGACCGTATCTGAAATAAGTGAATCACAAACCTGAAAAGCAGGACGATCGTATTGTTTGCTCTGGCGACTAGGGATCGGGTGTTCTTCGGCAAAAAGCATTAATGATCCTTTGTTCTTCTTTTTACTTTTCTTCATCAAGTGTCGACGCAACTGTGAAATGGAAGAAAATGAAAGAGAGTCTTTGATCTTTTCCAATGCATCACGATCAAGCAGTTCAATATTTTCACTTGAAAATTCTTTGTTTACCGGAGGGCAAAAAGGATGCGGAATAAAATCATAGCCAAGACGAAGGGTATCGCCATTGATCATACATATTGGCGTTGCCTTGACAAAATTTAATCCATATTTCACCGCTTGCAAGTGGACGTCAATACCCGCTTTTTCCAAAACACCAACAATATATTCTTCTGCACGAAATATTCCATCATGAGCCAAACTTCTGCCATAACAATTTTCCGATGATAAATATTTTATGTCTTTTTGAATATTTTCAAGTTCATCGGCAAAAGCCATAATGATGAAAAAGGTCAACAATATCAGTATGCGTTTCATACTTAGCCTCTAATTTTATTATTCCCAGTGAAAAATATACAAAAAAATCCTTGCCTCTATGAACAAAACATTTTATAATTTCGGGCTTGATAAGTGTCCCGTTCGTTCAGCGGTTAGGACTCAGGATTTTCATTCCTGCAACAGGGGTTCAATTCCCCTACGGGATACAACTAAAACACCCGATCTCAGATCAGGTGTTTTTTATTATACTGCAAAAAAACTTGAGTCAAGTTTTTGATAATATTATCAGATTTTTAAATAAATGAGTCATGAATCACAATAATGTTCACATTTTGATAACGAACAAATTATTGCTTGACAAAAAAACTTGACTCAAGTTTTTAATTCCAATTTAATTCAATCAAAAATAGTTAATGATCGCAGGCATTATTTCCTGTCTTTAATTCACCCTTAAGCCAATTTTCTACGATTTCCTTAGGATCACCGGTTTCAGCTCCCAAAACCACTTTAACTCCATATTGTTCAAAAAGCTGTTGAGCATGCATGCCCATACCACCAGTAATAATGACATCCGCATTTTCATCGGACAACCATTTAGGAAGTACACCCGGCTCATGTGCTGGCGGAATCTTATTTTCGGTCCCCGAAATTTTCATATCTTTATTTACATGAAAAAACATGAAATACTGACAGTGTCCAAAATGTTGTGATAGTTGTTCTTTAACTACCGGAATTGAAATAATCATCATTTTATCCTTATTTTTGTGTATTGATTTTAATACTATTTTTGTCTTAAATCAAAATACTTTTTATCAATGCTATCTTGCCATTCTTTATAAAATTCCAATAAATGTTTACTTAGAAATGCAAGACTTTCGTCTATGGTGGCGTTATTCATTAATATGCACACAAATTTATTTTTTATTCTTTTAATATTCGGGCCAAAAACCTTTGAAACCACTGCACTTACACCGTAGTTGGAAAGTAAACCAACGATCCCTTTTGCTTTATTTGGATCCGCGTGTGTTTGTTCTTCATCAATGGTATTGGGAATTCGTTCTAAAAAAACCGCTTCTTGGGAATTCACATCATAAAGATCATAGTAATCCGCATCACCAAAGTGTGAATTGTTGTAGGTTTTCCCGTCATTTGTTGCAAAAGCTGTTTTAATTTTATTTCTCACACTTAATCCCTGTTCTTACTGAGACCTATTCGAAATTATTTAGCTGATTGCTTTTATAAGCCTCATAGGCTTCACGAACGGTCATATTCCCTGCGCCAACGTAAATTTTGGTTTCTGCTTTTTCTAAAACCGATAAAGCGTTTCCACCCGGTCCGTTTCCCGTAATAAGGATATTTATTTTTTCCTCATAAAGTTTTTGTGCCGCTTTGGGACCTGCGCCATGTGCTTCCTGATTGGCTTCTGAATTATCAATAATTTTTACTTCATTATTATCTTCATTTAAAATAAAGAAGTATTCGGTTCGTCCAAAACGTGGGTCCATAGCTGAATCCCATGTTTTTCCTTTTGCTGTTAATGCAATGTTCATTTTTTTCTCTTTTCATTATTTAGTTTAATTCTATGATCCTTTTTTTGATCATATTCCAGCTTTTTTCCACGATAGACCCAATCTCGCTTTTGGCATACTCTACAATAGTTTTCCCTTGGGTCATTGCTTTTGTAAAACTTTCATCATAAGGCAAATCTATAATGTGGTCTATACGCATGTCGTTAAGAAAAGTACGTATCTCGTCATTTTTGTCATTATTAAGATCTGCTTTATTGATAATACATCCTGATGGGATCTTAAATTTGTCAACAAGTTCAAACACTCGCTTAAGATCATGTAATCCTGAAACTGTCGGTTCGGTAACAAAGACCACATAATCGGCGCCCGACAATGACGAAACAACCGGACAGCCGACTCCGGGAGAACCATCCACGATTATAAATGATTTATTCTCATTTTGTGCGATAATATTAGCCTCTTTTTTAACTTTTGCCACCAATTTTCCAGAATTCTCAGCGCCTACTTTCATGCTGGCATGTACCATCTTACTGCCGGTCTTTATCTCTGAGATCAGCCACTGCCCCACATTGTTGTCAATATTGCTTATTGCGTTGACAGGACAAATACGTGCACAGTAGCCACATCCTTCGCAATCAAGCGGTTTCACCTGGTGTTTCCCGTCAATAACCGATATGGCATTATACCTGCAAATGGTTACACATGCCCCACATTGCGTGCAGATATCGGGATCTATCTCCGCCAACTGGCCGCTGAAAAATTCTTCCGATCTTCCCTGATCGGGCTGAAGCAAAAGGTGCATATCGGCCGCATCAACATCACAATCCGCAGCAACAATATCCTGACCGCCCAACACGGCAAAAGATGCCGTTAGGGACGTTTTTCCTGTTCCACCTTTGCCCGATATGATCACAATTTCTTTCATCATGTTGCTCTCCGGAGATATAATGTATCAATATATTCCATGATCGCTTCGAGGGCAGATCGTACTTCAGGAATTTCCCTGAAGAGAAGTTTTCCTTCAGAATACAATTCAGCTATTTTTCTTTGATTCGGTATTTTTGCAATAATGGGGATTTTTTCTTTATGGCAGTATTGTTCAACTTTATTATCACCAATACCAAAGCGATTTATTACAACAGCAAAAGGCTTACCAATTTCTCTGATAGTTTCAACCGCAAGTGTAAGATCGTGCAAACCGAAAGGTGTCGGTTCAGTCACCAAAATAATAAAGTCCGCACTCTTTGTAGCTTCAATAACCGGACAAGATGTTCCAGGCGGCGAATCAAATATTTTAAGGATGTCCCCGGGAAAGACCCGATCAACATATTCTAAAGTTTGTGCGATCAGTGGTACTGCCTGTTCTTCGCCAATATCCAATTTACTCTCTATGAATGAAAGATCTCTGTTCTTGTAATGTGTAAGCACTCCCATTTTTTTTGGTTTCATCGGTAGTGCGCCAACGGGACAAAGCTCTGAACACGCATAACATCCGTGACAGAGTTCCGGAAACACCATGATCTCATCCAGTATTTGCGTAATAGCATTAAAATTGCACACTTTTCTACACAAACCGCAAAGCGTACAGGACGTGGGATCCCATTCGGGGATCATTTTATACTTTTCTTCATGATGTATCAAATCGCCTTGAAGGAATAACTTGGAATTTGGTTCTTCAACATCAAGATCTACAAGAACGGTTTGCTTGGTTTCGGCAAAATAACTTGAAAGATTTGTGGCTAAGGTCGTCTTTCCTGTTCCGCCTTTTCCGCTTGCAATGGCAATTTTCATAAGTTTTCTTGTGTAAATATATTTACTGTTTTCATGACCTCCGTTAAACCCTTGTCATAACAGAGTTACATTTGGGACATGTTTTTTTATAGCATGGTGTGCCTGCCTGATGGGCTATCTGATGGCCGCAAGACGGACATGTACAGACTCCACCCGGGCCATTTCCCATACCGGAACCCTTGCTTCGGTTTCCTTTTCCCAAACCGCGGCCGGGAGGGCTTTCCCCGGCATGGATCCTTGTGCCGGTATGTGGATCTTTATGAATTTCAGCAGCTTCACTATTTTTTTTATAGATCGCATCTACGGGACATACCTCTATTGCCTTTTCAATACAATCGGCATTAGCATTTTTCACAATAGCTATCTTGCCTTTCATTTCAAATCCATCGGGACATACTCTTGCACATATACCACAACCCATGCACGTTTCTTCATTCACTTTTATCATTTACTTCTTTTCCAATTCGCTTATTCTCTTATTTATCGCATCCAGATTTTCTTTCATTTGCTTTGCTTCATTTGTTAGTGACTGCAATTCATCTTGCGGCTCATATGCAACCGGGGGCGCGTAGGAATTATTTGCCCTCCAGCTAAATCCCCTGCCGTAACCGGCACCTCCACCAAAGCCTCTGCCAAAACCTCCGCCGAAGCCTCCGCCACCTCCGCGTCGAAAAGCTCCTCCGAGAGGTCTTTGTATGTTTTGTTGTTCGTTCGGGTTGTTTGCAGGGTTACAATTGCCCAATCCGCGACCTGTTTGGGATCCTTGTCCCATAGGTCCTGTTCCGTTTAAACTTGGCATTTTATTCTCCTTTTTTATATATTTCTTCGTTTCCCCCGTCCATGACCGGAAAGAGGCATTGTTTCGGTCTCAACCGCTGTGCTTTCGCACATCGGACAATTCTCGCTATGTGAGGCATATGCGGTTTCTGCCCATCTGCGACCGCAACTGTTACAGTGCATTCTTTCCGAAACGACCGGGATAAATCGAATGGCTTTTCTGTTTATCAGCGCATCAGCAACTTTTTGATGCGCGCGTTTAATAATACTCCCGAAAGTTTGACGGGATACTCCCATCAATTCAGCAGCATCGTTCTGATATTTATCTTCAAGATCAGCAAGGCGCAAGGCCTCGATCTCGTCCGCTCCGAGAAATATTTCTTCCAGTTCCGACATCTTTAGTCCGCGCGGCTTGTAGTAATCTGCAGTGTACTCACCGTAGATCCGTCGTGCTTTGAATGGTCGTGGCATAAATCCTCCGTTATTGGCATATGCTAATAATAACTTAGGTAATTAAAAATGATTATTCAATAAAATAATGTTTTTTTAGGCCTAATGGTAATTTTAGGGGGCTAAAAACGTTATAATTAATTGAATGTTAGGAAAATAGATAGGATTTCATTTTCTTCAATTAAAAAATGAACAAAAAAGTGCCCAAAATGTGGTAGCCAAAACA
>Ga0208904_1000440_pt1 | contig 35588 bp, 28 predicted proteins | sample AntAceMetag02UKB_FD_184774 | JGI IMG/M metagenome (GOLD analysis project Ga0208904, IMG submission 184774) | Saline lake microbial communities from Ace Lake, Antarctica - Antarctic Ace Lake Metagenome 02UKB (SPAdes) (version 2) | ecosystem: Environmental > Aquatic > Non-marine Saline and...
ACGGTTTATAAATATACCGCCAGTACCAAGACCGCAACCGGACTTCAAACCAACGCTGTCATGGTCAGTAAGCAATACCAAAAAGGACTTAAGGCATCGGAAGATGATTTAAAAAGCCTTAACATTCAACGGCATGAATTGAATCCATCGTGGAACTATACGCTTTCTCCAAATGGATAAAAACCCAAGTTATTTATTTCCGGACCCTAAGCTTCCAGAAAACAAGGAATTCCCCAATAAATATAGATAACGATGATATTTGGAGAGGTTGAGGATGGAAGCAGTAGACGTTTTTACAATAGTAAGTGGAAAAGTTGACAAAGAATTCGTATAGAATGTCCCTGAGTTCCTATTTGGCCGCCAATACGGGACAGGCTGCATGCAGCAAAACATATTGTGCATTTGATCCCGTCAGCATCTTGCCCACCCGGGAACGTTTCTTAATCCCGACACGATCAGATTGATCTGCTGCTGATTGACAAAATTCACCAGATTTTCCCCCGCCTCAAGACCACTTTCGGACAGTGGAGAAAATCATTCAGAAGTTAATAATTCAGTTTATTCCCTTACCCTGATGATTTCTTTGACTGGCAACATAAAGTATTAAAAGTATGATCTTAAAACTTAAAAGGGTTCCTTTAGCTGAGGGGGATCAACTCAGTCGAAAGCGGAGAGATCAAGATCATCCGTACTGATCTCCAGTTTGAATTTGTAGCTGTCTGCACGTATGTAATAATTACCGATTTCCAGTGGTTCTCCGGATGCAAATCGCACAAAGGCGTGAAAACAGATAAAGGGATCCATGATCTGACAGCCCAGGAGGTCTGAAATATGCTGGTCTGCGGTTATCGCTTCGATAAATGCCTCTGCTTTGCCAATAGCGAGATCCATTTTTTCATTTAATATGCGCAGGATCGCTTTCTTTTCCCGAATCTCCTTTTTGAAATCCGATTGACCAGTTCCACCGGCATAAAGTTTTCCACCAGATAATGGGTAGCATTATCCTGTATGAATAACTTTTGTTGGCACTGATTCTTTTTTATTCGGTCGGAAGTAGATTTACCACCCACTTGGGTAAAGGATTTACCTTTTTCTCAAAGTGTCCAGATTTCATGATGACAATCTGTTGAAATCGGTTTTTTTCTGAAGAATTATCAAGAAACCAGGCTTCATCCACTATAGGCAAGACTGTCTTGACGTGCTTCATGGTTCTTGGGATGCGTGAATGTATTTTTTCTACAGGTACATCATGCCCACCTTCAAAAGTGCGCTGATGTACACGGGCTTCATTCAGGCTTGAGTCAATCAAATGGATATAGACCAGAATAACCGTACATCCGTGAGCTTTGGCCATGGCTACGAAGTCAATCTTCGATTCATGCGAAAAGACTGTCTCAAAGCAAAAAGAAGTGCCCTGTATGATCATATCTTCTCTCATGTCTGTCGCTAATGTCGCAGCCTCGTAACTAAATTTTTCCGGATTATCAGGATCAATTGTTTTGGCTATCAAGTCGGCATTAATAAACTTTATACCGTATTTTGACAGATATTGATTGTAGAAGGTGGATTTTCCCGCGCCATTTCCTCCGGCTAAAACCCAGAGTTGTTTTGTATCAGACATTAAAGAGCCTCAAATTTGCCGTTCTGAAATCTACCTGTTTGCCTTTTTCCTGACACAGTATTCACTTTATCAAGGAAGCCAGGCTTGCTAACGCTTGCCTCAAAATAAAAAGGAGCAGACGTTACAGCTTTACCAGAAAAGCCTTTTGCTCTATCGGCCTCAAGCTCATTCAAAACAACATTGGGATCGACTGAAATGCTTTGAGATATTTCCAAACGAATTTCTTTGAGGCCCTGAGTTACTGAAAAAGCATCAGCAGCACTGATCTTTGAAGCAATGGCTCTACCTAATTTCGCCCAATATTCAATTTGGCCATTTATAGATCTATGTTGCACCTTGGCTTGTCGTTGGGCCTGGACAACTAGGTTTTCATCTATTCGTAAAGATTTGGTTGCCATAGCTACCTCCATCGGAAAAATTCAATTTGGTTCTATTGACATCATATTGATGCATTCTGCCACAATACTACTTTTCAAATTTAATTTTGTCAACCTGAATTTGGACTTTGGCTTTTGAGACTCGGAAAAAACATATCCCGGAGGCGGAGAAGTACGTGCTGCAAACACCTGGTTGTCGAGGTTAAGTTTGATCACACTAAAAAATCCTGGCCCAGAGGACCAGGGCTTCCTGTACCTGGGTGACATCATTGGTCAGCCGGGTGATAAGCTCCCCTGTCCCTATTTTATCCAGATTGCCAAATGAAAGGGACTGTACCTTGCGATAAAGTTCACTTCTTAAATCCGCAGCAAAAAGCTGGGATGCACGTACGGCAAAAAACCCGCCGCCAAAACCACCTATAATTGCCACTAGAATCATAAAACCGCCGGTACCAATGACAACGGACATATCAAGCTGGACAATACCTACATCAACAATCTTTTGTAATGAGCCTTGGCTGCAACAGGTCCATTGCGACTTCAAGGGTCATCAGAACAGGACCCAGTATGGCGACTTTCCAGTATGGCCTCATAAAGCCAAATAATTTCAATAATGAATTCATAATTTTTTTCTGGGTGTGGGGTCAGGCTTTGCTTATTTGCTTATTGGAGTTTCAATAAGCAAATAAGCAAAGCCTGACCCCACTTTCCCCATTATTTTTTTTTCTTTTTCCAGGGCTTAAATACCGAGATAAATGCTGCAAAAATCAGGGTGCCTACCTGGACAGGGCCAAAAAACAGATTCATCTGCTGATTGTGTACAAAGACCGGATCCGATAGTGCATTCATTCCCAGCGATTCTGCAATGGGTGGCATCCCATTGAGCCATGGTCCCAACCAGAACGTACCAAACACAATTCCCCCGACATTGATAATCCACTTAACCGTTATCCAGTTGTGTTTGAAAAATCCCCACCTTGTCCAGATTGAATAGATCAAGCCCGTCAGAAGGCTCCCAATGGCAGCCGGGATGATGACAAAATCATCGATGAATTTCATGGAAATCGTAATTCCATATAACATCTGTCCGGTTTTCGCCTCCAGGAAACAGTTCATCAGGACCAGGCATATTCCGGCACCGATCCATAACGCAGCAAAAAATATATGAAAGCTTTTCAGCCATTTTTGTCCATTGGTACTTAATTTTTTCATTCTTCCTCCTAAAGATTGTGTGGGGTCAGGCTTTGCTTATTTGCTTATTGGAATTCCAATAAGCAAATAAGCAAAGCCTGACCCCACTTTCTTATGACCCCACTTTCTTCAAATTTGATAACCCAGATTTGCTAAGACATGGAGATGGATTTTATGAATTTGCTCAAGCTCATCAGCTGATAAGCCTTTGAACGCGACGTTTAAAAATTCGTTCACAACAGATGTCATTTTATCCTGCACGGCTCTTCCCTTTTCAGTCAGGTACACTAAAAGAAGTCTTTTATCCTTTTGATCCGGCTTTCGATATATGAAACCGTTTTTTTCCAGTAGATTAACGATTCTTGTCATATTGTGCCGGTCTTTGTGACTCTTTCTGGCAAGGTTACTCTGATGAAGACCGTCCGCTTCCCAGAGTTTGCTCAATACCCCCCAATGCTGAGGAGTGATATCCATCCCCTTTTCTCTGAACTGGTTCTGAAGGCCGAGCGACAATTCACGATCCATTAAATGGATGATAAACCCTATCGATTTTTCAAGAGGGAAAAGATTGAATTTGGTTTTCATGATTTGCCAAGTTTAATGTTAGCGCAACAACGTTGTCGGTATAACGTTATTTTGACAACAATAATTTAAATAAGTCAATTCAGATTGAACTTGGATTCAGTAGTTTTCCGGGATAACCGAATCTTCAAATAAATATCTTAGGTAACAAAGAAATAAAACTAAGTAGTTACAGCAAGTGAAGTGACTGGAAGGGAAAGTTTTGGGGGTAAAATGGTGGAAATTCTAAATTTGTTATTACTATTATTTCCGGGATTCTGGGGAGAGTGGTCTGTCCATTCTAGAGTCAATATTTGAGGAAATACCCCTCGGGGGAAATCCAGCAAATCCTGACAGGGTTATCGTCGCTTTTATTTTCTCCATTTGACATGTGCCTGAAACATAGGTAAGGTTCAAACGATTTCAAGTAAATAAATCGCCGAGTCAAGTGTTTTGTGTTCTTGTGGACGAAAATTTGGTTTATTTCCCCGTAAAGCCCTGAAAAACTCTTAATAAAAGGAGGAATCTTCATGGAAAAACAAATGCCAAACGGGTTGAAAATTACTTTTCTTATCCACTTTATCATCGGTCTTGTTTTTGGACTTACCTATTTATTAATCCCTGAAACCTGGGGATCCATGGTAAACTGGCCTATAAAGGATCCTCCTCTGTATCGTTTACTCGGTGCCGCCATGCTCGGAATTGCAGCAACTTCCTGGCTGGCCTCTAAAGCAACCTATTGGGAATCTGTCAGAATCACGGTTGTGATGGAAATCGTATGGACAGCACTTGGCACTCTTGTCATGCTGTGGGGGATGATTTATGCCGGATTACCAACGATAGGCTGGATGAATACCGTTTTGCTCGCTATTTTTGCGGTGGTGTTTACTTTCTTCTATGTACAGGGTCAGAAACAGTTGACTGAAACCACTTAAATGCCTTTTGGGGTGAAGGGGATTGGTTAAGGTTTTCCTACAATAACTGACCGGCGATTTGTTTTGAGAATTCGGGGAGAGTTCTTTCTTCAGAAGGGGCTATATTGATGGTTGGCAATTATCCGGCTGACACTTGAGCTATATTTGGAGAAGCTTCTTCTTTTCAGGTCGAAGGCTTTAATCAGATCGATCATCCAACGTGTTCCATGATTCCTAACTCTCTTTGAATAGTTGGGATAATAAGTGAACTATCAAGGGCATCTACATGATGTGAGATAAAATGCCGTATAATTCCGAATTACTCATTCATGAACCGGCTATAGATACCTTGAAATTTGGTGAAAAGAGTTCTAACCGCCAACGGTTCCGCCATCAACAGACATCATATGACCGGTTATCATGTCGCTGGCCTCAGATGCCAGAAAAACAGTAGCGCCAACAAAGTCTTCGGGTTCGGCAGCTCTTCCCAGTGGAATTCGTGCGGTATATTTTTTGTAGGATTCTTCGTCACTTAGAATCGGTTCTGTCAAAGGGGACCAGAAGACGCAAGGGGCAATTCCATTTACTCGAATATTGTTCTCGGCCCATTCGAAGGCCATCTGCTTTGTCAGGTAATGAATAGAAGCTTTACTGGTGCCATAAGCGGTATATCCATCCTTATGAGCATGAAACCCCCGGAGTGAACCAACGGTAATGATGTTGCCTCCTTCCCCCCGTGCAATCATTTCTTTTGCGACAGACCGGCAGGGAATCAGGGTTCCTTTGACATTAACGTCCATAACCTTTTGCCATGCGTCCACATCCATTTCAATAAGTCGCTCCCTGTGAGCCGTTCCCGCGCCGTTAAAGAGGATATCAATTTTTCCAAATTCTTTAACAGCCAGGCCTACCATATGGTCAACACTCTCCATATCGGTTACATCACAGTGTACAGGCAGGGCTTTCTGCCCGGTTGTATCTTTTATTTCCTTTGCGACCTCTTCCAGAATATCTGCTTCAATACTGCAAGCAACAATGTTAACGCCATTGGCAGCCAGACCGAGTGAAACCGCCCTCCCGAGAGCTCCCGATCCTCCCGTGACGATGGCTGTTTTTCCTTCCAGGTTGAACAGGTTTCTAAAATCGTTGATATTTTTTTTCTTCCTCATTCTTTGTCTCCAATATTTTTAGTATTATAAGTTGTCTGTTTTTTACCAGATACTCTGACTTCAAACCCCTGACATATGTTCCCACTGTGTTACCAGACCAAAGCAGTCAGAATCGCCAAATTCTCTGGCTTTTATGGCAGTCATAAACTGGCATACCGGTAAGGTCAAAGGTATGGGGATCTTAAGCCGTTTTCCTTTGTCCAGTACGATATCGAAGTTTCAACACATCTGAGTAATTGTATAGGCTAGTGTAAAAACGCGTCTTTCAGGGGAAGGATTTAAAGCCAATCCGGTTAGACCTGGCAACACTGTTGTTGATAATATCCAGCATCTGTTTCTATGATAAGAATTTGGTTTTTCGAAGTCAAATAGTCTTTTTGTTGTGTGTGGTGTGTGTGGGGTCAGGCTTGCGTTATTGCGTTAATAGAATTTAACGCAATAACGCAAGCCTGACCCCACTTCCACGCTGAAAAATGGGGACATGAGCCTAGTCTAAAAATAAATCAGTAGACATCTCCAACGTTACCCAGTCGGATTCCAGCAGTCGAATACCTAGAGATTCAGTCTTTGGAAGTTCGTAGGCGAAAAAATAGCGGAGGGTCATTAGTTTTCCCTGGTAAAAGGCAACTTCCTTTTTGCTGACTGTTTTCTCCATCGCTTGACAAACCGATATCCCCTGCAACAGCCATTGCCAGGCAATAGTGATAATACTGAAAAACTCCAGATAGAGTGTCGCATCCGCCAGAAAGGCTTCTGGTCCGTTTGTCTGGGCCACTTCAGCCAGGTGGTTGTTGATCTGGTGCAATTTGGTGAACGACCTTTGAAGCTTTTCTGCCAAAGGGTGCAGCTCCTGATATTCATTGGCTGATGAGATCGTCTTGTTTACCTCTTCAAGAAAGTATGCCAGGGCTTTACCGTTTTTCATGCTGATTTTACGTCCCAGCAGATCCATTCCCTGAATAGCGGTAGTTCCTTCATGAATCGGATGAATTCGGGCATCGCGGTAATACTGCTCCAGGGGATAGTCATCGCAATAGCCGGAGCCTCCCAGACATTGAAGTCCCTGGCTGATGGCCAGGATTCCCATTTCCGACGGGTAGGTTTTTGCAATCGGCGTCAGGAGTTCCAACAGCAAATGGTATTTTTCCTTTTCCTCGCCCTCCGGCAAGGTTGACTGAAGATCGAGATACCAGGCGCATTGCAATAGCAGCGATAGGGATCCTTCGTTAACCGCTTTCTGAAAAAGCAGCATTCGTTTTACATCTGCATGTTCAATTATGGGTACGGGTGGTTGGGTTGGGTCTTTCTGATCAACCTTCCTGCCCTGCGTGCGCGTTTGTGAATAATCGAGTGCCGCATAGTATGCTGCGGTGGAAATAGAGGTAGCTCCGATTCCAACATCGATCCGGGCTTCGTTCATCATTTGAAACATGTATTTCAGGCCATGGTGAGGTTCACCAACCAGCCAGCCACAACAATCGTCACGATCACCGATGCTGAGTTGAACAATGGGGCAGCCGCGGTATCCCAGTTTATGATAGACACCAGATGTCACCACGTCATTGGGCTTCAGACTGCCGTCCGATTCGATTCGTTTTTTAGGCACCATAAAAAGTGAGATTCCTTTCACTCCCGGAGGTGCCCCCTCTATTCTGGCCAGCATCAGATGAACCACATTTTCAGTGGCATTATGATCGCCGGCTGAGATAAATATTTTCTGCCCCTTGACAAGATAGTGATCCTGAGCGGTCGGCACTGCCAGAGTGGTAATGTCGGACAGAGATGATCCAGCTTCCGGTTCGGTCAGGGCCATGGTCCCCTGCCATTTTGCCTCCAACAACTTCGGAACATACCGATTTTTAAGTTCTTCACTTCCAAAGGTTAAGAGAAGACCGGCTGCTCCGGTTGTTAATGACCCATAAGCAGATGCCGAGTAATTGGCTGCTGCAAAAATAAAAAACGCAACTGAGTTCAAAGTAACTGGCAGTTGATCACCATCCAGCTCATAAGGCAGGATAGACGTCAACCAGCCTCCCTTGGATTGTGCATCCAGTATTTTGCGTACTGAAGGGTGCACAAGCACCTCCCCGTTAACCAGTTCCGGCTGCTGCCGATCCATTTCTGCAAAGACGGGAAAAAAAAGATCTTTGGCCAGTTTTCCGGCCTCCTTTAGCACCATATCAAAGACTTTTTTGTTATGATCCTTGAAATAATCCGCTTCTGTCAGGGAAACCAGGTCAAATACTTCATATAACATAAACTCAAGATTTTTCTGGCTGTAGAATTTTGATGCCATTCAATTCCTATTGGGTAAGGTAAAAAACATTGGAACAGTTAGCCCGGGAAGAGGCGAGCCTGCAGGCTGTATGTAGAATAATGGTGGCAGGATGTTAACCGTTTTTCAACAAGGTGAACTGAAAGATGAATATATTATTATTAATCTTTCAGTTCTTGAGATTCGAAAACGATTTATCTAGAATTTACTGTACAGTCCGACACCCACAAACTGCCTGTTGACAGGGTCTATATCGGGATCGTTATACTCTGTTTTTTTGGTCAACAAAGCGACACGCATACCAGCCCTTTTATTTTCCGATAAGGTAACATCATAGACAAAATCGATGTCAGTGGTTTTACCGCTTTGCGGTTTATACTCAGGGCCGAAAATCTTCATCGTAAAAGTTGTCGAGCCGTAGGTGAAAATTGCCGTACCGGGCCCGAGGCCTTTCCATTTCAGTTGCATTGCTGTTTCAGTCACAGCATTTTCCGTATTCATCTCCTTCGTTGGAATATAACCCGCAAATTGTATGCCGGTCTGGGCTGTTCGAACCGAATTGGTATAATCAAGAATCAACGCCAAATCCTTCAACACATCCATGTCAACACTGAGCTGTTGACCTGTTCCCTGATTTACGGGTCCCCCGTCTCCCTTGTCACCGGTGGAGCTGACATAGGCAGCTGTCACGTCGATTCTGGGATTGGATACTACTCTACCTACGTAACCAACATGCCAGGCTGAACCCTCACCTTCCGTGTCCGCATTATCCAGCAGGGTGATATCGCTATCTACCGTATCGATTGTGAGTGCTGCCACTATACATTGACCCGCCGTAACGCCCACAGTCGTACCCATGCCTGTGACAGTGCCATCCGAACTGCAGAAACCGGCATCGATCAGATTCTGTGAACCCGTTTTGGCGTCCACAAACCCTTGACGGACATCTGTGGCTATCTCCATCAAACTTGGGGAGTAATAGACATCTTCTGTGTAGAGCCCGATTCCGAAGCTATGCAGTAGACTAGGGCTATACCTGACTTCCATTCCTTTGTTCCGGCTGATTCTGGCCATCAAGCCATGAAATGACCATCCTTGAGCAGACATGGCATGGGTTCCTGTACCGGAGTTCCAGCTCAAGGAATTGGTTTCGTCCGGTTCGATACTTCCGATTTTAAGCGACCAGTTGGGGTCTATCTCCCATTTGATATATCCGAAGCTTTCCTCATTCGCTTCCTGGTCATTGTCTGTTCGCATTTCTAATTTGACATTGAAAATGAGCGGTTCACTTTCATAGGTAAAACTCATTCCCGTTTCCAACATAGCCTTTAATTCCGCTGCTTTGGCTTTTGTTGCTGATTCTTCGTTACCCTCAGAATCCCGGGCGGTCACTTTTTTGTCATTGGTTGCCTGGCCGAAAAAGGCAATCCCATTGATTTTCACGCTCAGATCTTCATCAAGGGCTGATACCGGAGCAGACCATCCGATTGCCAAAACTGCCATTAAGGATAATTTGATGATGTTTCTTAACATTATATTTCCTCCAAAATTTGTTCGAAAGAACCTTGGTTACTTGGAAATTAAACGGGTAATTTGCATTGCCTAGAAATCCGGGTTGGAATTTGATTGGCATGAACCCCTGAAAAATATCAAAATGCTATCTTTTGATATTTCAACTGTTCTCCTCTGCAGCAAAAGATAGACCATTTTACGCTAATAATATAATGTTTCATATTTACAAATAGATAACTGTATAATTTTCTCTAGATCAAGAATTTACCAGCAACGGATCAAGCGCAATTTAACAATAAGGGTTGTATTTCGCTCAAGAATTAGTATTATGGCGCGATATCAATGCGTTACCGATCTATCGCAGTCCTCAAAGACACGTCATCAGGTTCTAAAACACATGCGGCAAAACAACACATGACTCCAATCCCCTGTCACAGGGGTTGAAAAGCTCGCATCTGTGAGCGAAATATAACCTATATTAGAAATATCACATATTTTTCTTTACAAACAAAATAGTTGAATCTAGTCTTCTCAGATGGAGCCAGGGTGAAAACAGACCCGGGATCTATAAATATGAATCACCAAGCAGGCGAAACGTTATCACATTAGATTTTAAGGAATTTAGCAAAAGACTATTATGAAAGCGCAGCTAGAGCGGGGAAAAGCAGAGAAGGGTGCTTTGAATAACGATTCAATTGATTTAATGGGGAAAATGGCTATTTTTGAAGGTCCATTTTCCATTGACTGGCTGTTAAGCCTGACTGGTATTAAAGCGTCTAGCGCATTAAAGATCGTCAATTCAGCCATCCAGAACCAGACAATTAAGGAAACAGAAACCGGGACCTACTGTTTTTGCAGTCAAGGCAAAAAAGAGGCTGCCCGAACGCAGTTCGATGAGGCATTGAAACAGGAACTCCATCAGAAAATTATTCTAATCCTGAAGGAAGAGAGCTTGGAAGATGCCGGCAGCTGGGAGGAGATGGCCTATCACTTAAAGCAGGTCGGCGAAAATTTTGAAGCATCCCGCTGGTTGCTTAAAACAGGAGATCATTACAATGAAAAGGCAGATTTCCCTATCGCCATCGCGTGTTATCGTAAAACAATCGATATTTTAAGGGACATCAGAAACATTGATGCAGACGGGCTATTCATTAATACGGTCATCAAGGTTCAGAATATCTTCTCCTTCAGACGCGATAGTCAATGGGTAGCTGAAATTCTGAACGAAGCGTATCAACGTGCAGAAAGCAACGGACAAAAGGCGTTTCAGTCGTTGATCAAGTTATACCAGGCGATTACCATGTGGCACCAGGGGTACTATGCGGAGGCAAAAATAACCTACGACCGGGTCTGGGCAACCAGCGAATCAATTGATGATCCACGGATCATGCAACTGATGGTGTCTATCAGCGTTCATTTTTTATTCTGGCATTGTCGATTCAAGGATGCAGTCGAAATGTATGAACAGAACATACAGGATGTTGTCTCGTACCCCAAAGGGATGTTTCCCCTTTACTCATCAATTACGGTGGCACATTCTTATGCGATCATTGGTCAGGCCAACACCGGATTGGGAATGCTGGAATCGATTTTTGCTCACAGCCTTAAAATTAAGCGGTATACGATCGCTGGGAATGCATTGGTCAATATTGCTCAGGTATTACTAATGCTGGGGCGCTTTGAGGAGGCGCTGCAGACGCTTGATAAAGCCAAAAACGAAGTTCCCCTGTCTGATGGGTACCTGGAGTCTGATATATCTCAGGTATTAGCATTCACCCTGATGCGTCTGAACAGGACCAAAGAAGCAAAAACGGTGTTACAAGCATATTTCAAGATTCTAAAAGAGAGAGACCTGGTACGACGACCGTCTTATTACCTGTTGGTGATTGCCTTTAATATAAAACAGGAGACCTTTCCACAGGTCGGCGGCTTGTTCCTTGAAGAGGAAATTGAACGGGCGATGAGCTCGGAAAACCTCCTGTATAAAGGCATCGCAATTTATTACCAGGCATTTATCCAGAAGGAAAGAGGTGAAAGTGATAAAAAAATCATGAAGAACCTGAACCAGGCCCTTGAACTGCTGGAAGAGAGCGGCCATGAGGTGGAAATCGCCCGTGTGCGGATCGAGATGACCCGGCTGCTTTTGTCGATGGGTGAGTCTGAGAAGGCGGCCGAAAACCTTGAGAAGGTTGCAGGTATCAAATCGTCCGGTAAACTAATTGAAATTCCAGCCGATTTAAAGTTCCTGGTTGAAAAACCACCGTCAAAAAGGGATCTGCTGCAGGATATCTTAAAATTGGGGCAGGACATGGTGACGATCCGCGATAACAAAGAACTGGTCAAATACATTGTCAAGACTGTAAATGCGATGACTGGTGCTGAACGGGGGGCCATTTTCATGTTGAAACCAGAATCATCCGGTGATGATATGATCTTGAGAGCAGCAAAAAACCTGACCCATGACGATGTCTCGCGAACCGACTTTGTCCCTTCCCTGGAGATCATCAGGAAAGTAGCTGTTTCTGGTATTGGTGTGCTTCGGAAAATAGAGCAGAAGCCATTGGACAGTGATCTGCCCTTCAACACCATTCGTTCCTGCATCTGCGTCCCCATGGTTACCAAGAAAAAGACCGTGGGGGTTTTATATCATGATAACCGTTTTCTTTCATCTGCCTTCAAGAAGGATGACCTGAAAACCTTAACTTATTTTGCCGCCCTGGCAGGTATTGCTATCGACAATGCCGAAGCTTATGATGAAATCCGGCGTTTAAATAGCAAGTTGACCGAAGAAAAGAAATACTATCGCGAACAACACCTTGACAGTATGCACATCGGTAGTTTTGTCGGAAAAAGTCCGGCCATTCGCAGTTTGTTGAAGAAAGTCAACAAGGTTTCGAATACCGACACGACGGTGTTAATTCTCGGTGAGTCCGGGGTGGGAAAAGAGTTGATTGCCGGAACCATCCTGGACAACAGTTCCAGAGCGGACAAACCCTTTATTTGCGTAAATTGCAGTGCCTTTTCCGAGTCTCTGATTGCCAGTGAACTGTTTGGCCATGAAAAAGGCGCCTTTACCGGCGCCAATGATCGCCGCATAGGTCGTTTCGAACTGGCGGATGGCGGGACCCTGTTCCTGGATGAAATTGGCGATATTCCCATGGAAACACAGGTCAGGCTGCTCAGAATTCTTCAGACTAAGCAATTCGAGCGTGTGGGGGGGACCAAAACCCTTAAATCTGATTTCCGGTTGATTACCGCAACAAACCAGGATCTGGTGAAACTGGTGGCAGAAGGTCGGTTCAGGGAAGACCTGTATTATCGGTTAAATGTCTTCCCGATCCATGTGCCGCCGCTTCATAAGAGAAAGGAAGATATTCCGTTACTGGCATCTTTCTTCTTACAGAATTTTTCCAAAAAAACAGGCAAATTTTTTAACAAGCTCTCGGATGTCGCAATTAAGTCATTGTGCAGCTATCACTGGCCCGGTAACGTCAGGGAATTGGAAAATATTATCGAGAGGTCCGTGGTGATGAGTTCGGAGCCCGACCTTCAGCTGCCGGAACTGAAAGACAAGGGGAATAGCACTGTCGAGGATAGTGAAACGGTTAGTATGGCTGAAATGGAAAAACGTCATTTAATCCGGGCCTTGGAACAGACGAACTGGAAGATACGAGGTCCGGGAGGTGCGGCGGAATTACTGGATATGCATTATAGCACCCTGCGTTCACGAATTAGAAAACATGGGATAGAGAAACGATTGATGACGGTTCACTGAGATTGACTGGTCCCACCCCTGTCTGGCTGCCTGATCATGCAACCTGCCACCAGGCATTCCGCAGCATTGATCAATTCCCCCATATACAAAATTCAAGGCGCAAACAGTTCCATGGCCAAAAAGTCCGGGACTTCAGTCAGTTGAACCTTGTTTCCGATCTGCTTCAGATATTTCTTTGCTTCAAGACTGAGTCCCTGCAGCTTGTCAAGCTGAACGATTACCGCTTGTTTTTCATCCGAAGTCAGATGGTGTTTGCAGACTTTTTTCAGTGTCGGTAATGAATCCCGGTCCAATTTGCCCTCCACTGAAATGAGGACTGTCTGGTCATTGGGGTGGGTCTCTTTAATACATATCATTTTTCTAGCTCTATGATCTTGAGACGTTTAAACGGCTCGAACCCCTCGGTTATATTATTTGATCCAGGCTGTAATGGCAGATTGGCGCTGCCCGTCAGCGGTTCCGGCCCGATCCGTTTTAAGATCTCTTGCAATGATACAACTTCCAGAGAGGACACCCGTCATCCGAAAGATGACAACAATGCGAATATTGGCCCAGCCGCCCCCTCGGGTCGTCAGCATACTGCTTGTAAAAAAAGGAGAGTTTAACTGACGAACCCCAGAGTAAACGCACACCACACACGGCTGGTTTGCATGGTGTATTTCTGCAAAAGACAGGCCACGATAATAAAAAGCTCAGAATACGCGTATCCTGTAGGAAGTAGCGCAACCGCCTGCTATCAGATAAAACACCACAGATGATCATATGTGTGATATTTCACTTATTAATGAATTTTACCTCTTTGGCTGGCAGGAGTAGATACACATAACAGCTTAAATCAACGCGATTTTGAGGGTTCTGTCGCAAAGTCACGTTTTACTCATTAGCTGAGATTTGCTATTGTCTTTATTATTTTGAAAAGAAAGCGGAATATCTCAGTACCAAAATGATAAGGAGTTGGCGGATAAAATGCTTGCTGCTTCAGCAAAATAAAGAAGGGTGGCAGACGATCCCTTATTTCTGTGAAGCTGCTCGGCATCGATCCAGAAAAGCCTGGCGTTTTGCCATCTTCTCAAACGTGCCAGATATGGTCAGTTCATCTGCTACTGTGTTGGTGAAGCAGCTACGTGGTGAAAAGCATCTGAGAAAATCAAGTTCTTGATCAGTCGGTACCGGGAAGGTCTCGAGTTCGTTGGCCACTTTCAAGTCCCATGGTATTTGTGATCTTACCTTTTCAAAAGGGACACCGGGTGCAAGAGCATGTAAAACCAATTCCCTGGTATCAGGCGCGAACCCGAAAAACGCATTCGGGGTAATCAGGATACTGGGACCAGAACCGTGAGGGTAGTGCCCTCTACTATCACGATCATTCCCTCCGTTTAAATATCCCGGCGAACTCAGATACGGCAGTTCGTTGACAAACTCGCCTCCCTTGAGTGTCAAGATGGTCTCCCTGGCGTATGAGATAAACTCGGGGGCACCACCGGACCCCGTGATGCGTTGTCGTTCTCCAGTTTCTGAAATACGGTATGTTGAGTTCAGGTTCCCGTAGCGGTCTATCTGGGCTACTCCAAGAACGGCCTTGTCCAGAAAGCCGCAGCCGGCAATTGATGTAAACATTCCGAATAGGTCAATTGCATAAGAATACCCCTCTGTGCAACAGGCATCTGCGATGTGCATGGGCGGCACCAGCGGATCAAATCCCACGATACCGGATTCCATCATCAACCTGGCATCCGGTGCGTGATTATGCTTGGCAACCGCACCTGCAACGGTCGGCAATCCAATTCCAAGTAGACAGTTATCGCCGTCTTGAATCTGCCGGGCAACTGCAATGACAATCAATTCCTGTCGAGTGTATGGCTTAGTCATTAACCAGATCTCCTTTTTCAACAATCAGTTTATCCATCTCTTCAAGGTTAACCGACATACTGATGTTCCGGCCGTTTTCGTCCCAGAGAGACCGTGTTCCAATACCATAATTCGTGGGTGCAGAATAGTAAGGTCGGGCTTTATAAGCGTCTAATATGGGCTTCCCGAACAGTTCAATGTAATGTTGGATGTATGAAGCTCGATCCGGTAGATTAAAGATCCACTCTTTTATCAACTCCTGAAAACCGTTTTCCTGTGAAATAAAATAACCAATAATCCCCAGCATGTCTAAATCGGTGCTATAATATCCGGGCAGTTCCATCGGGTGAGCTCCCCAGGGTTCTTTAACCACCGCATCCACGCGAAAATCCGGTACAATGGTATGATGTGGACTGGACCGGACCACGTCATGATCAACAATCTCTTCACAGCTTACAATGATCTGTTTGCTGGCCAGGCAGGCCTGAACCGTTGAACCTAAACCGCCCCAATGCTGGGCATTGCCGTACTTGTCAGCCCGTTGAACATGCAGTAGGCAGATGTCCGGGTTAGCGGCTGGAACCACGGGAATCGTCTTGCCGGTAAACGGACAGGTGGTGACCCCGAATTTGTTGTCTCCCATGAATCCACGTTCTTTAAAGACATCGGTATCCATGATTGCTGGCAGCACCGGCATGTATGAATAGCCGGCAGCACCTGCAGTCAGCATGGCGTTGTAAGTGAAGTTGGTGTAATCCTCAATCTGTAGTTTCCCAGCCATCCGATATCGTTCGATCATGCTTCCACCGGATCTGCCACCCCACTTTGTAACAAAGGCCGAAAACATCCGGTCAACACAATCTCCGGCTACCAGAAATTCAGCATCGATATTACCGGATTGGCTGAACAAGGTCAGTCCGCGTTTTTTTTGGCGAATTACTTCGAAAATCAGGGCCAGAGGAGATCCTTCGGTATAGTTGCCGATTACCAGTGTATCACTATCATGTACAAAACGGCTGACGGCTTCAGCCGCTGTCATTACCTTTGATTCTTTTCTTGGTTCCATTAATTTAATCCTATGGATTGCACGATTATATTTTTCATTTTACAGCATCAGAATATTCCTTGATGTTGGCTTTCCGATTGAAATATATCCCGCAGAAAATATACCATCGGTTGGCCTTTCTTACTATCCATCAGAAGGTTCAATTGTTGCGTAATAGCTTTATTCAATTGCTGTTAGCTGAGTTTTCGCTTGGGGTTGAGAATATCGCGTCGCCAATCTCCATAGAGGTGTCACCAGAATTGAATGAAAAAACTGTCAAAGGGATGCTGATGTGCTGTTCTACCGGATTGAAGATGGCGGACACACCTGGCCCGGCTTCCCCATCATCAACACAGCCTATTGGTCCGGGAAGACAAACACGGATATTAATGCTAGCGAAATAATCTGGGATTTCTTTAAAAACCATCCCCTGCCATAGGTAGACCAACATTAGGCTGCAATCTAGCCCGGAATTTCTCGCAAACCTTGCCGAAGCCAGGAAAGAGATCGCTGATGTCCGCTCCAGAAACCAACTGCCGATCAGAAATTGCACGGTAGAGTTTGAAACGTTGGCGGTTGTGCGATATGTCGCACAAATTCATAGTATAGAGACGCCTTATATAACTAGCGTTTTGAGTCCGTCAATCACACTTAACGGAATAGAAATGGTTCGAATGATCAGAAAAGGGCAGATAGATTTTGAGAGGTCTACGGTAACGCATGCCTACTGAAAAATTCCCAGATCAACTCACTGGCAACAATGTCCGTATTTGTCTTTCCAGCCCAATATGCGTTATTGACTACCGGTGATCCCGGCCAGGTGTGTCCTCCGTCTGCAATGCTGTAAAAAACAACCTCCGCACTGTCCCTGCAATCTTCCCATGTATGCTTTATAACGACTTCAGAGATTTGAACAGATGGTAACGGTCTGCGGCACCGATTGTTTTTTACCCAGCCAGATACAGAATCCTCAACGCTGGAAGTCCAATAGCGACGTGAACCCGCACTTAGTTTGTAGTGGTTGATCAGATCTTTCTGACCATGAAACGTAATAACAGGCATGCCCCTTAATGTGTCACATTGTTCAGGGAATTGAATACCCGCAATGGGGGCAACAGCGGCAAGAACGCCTGAAATCTCACAAGCAGCGCGGATGGTCATCCTTCCTCCCCCTGAAAAACCGGTTGCATATACTCTTTTTAAATCAACCGGCAGGGTCATGCTCAACTGAACAATAATGTCCTTGATCATCTGGACATCATTTACTTCACCCTGTTTCATGGTTGTGTTCCAGCTATTTCCTCCGTACGACTGGAATTTCCCGGCAGGAGACACGACGATGAATCCCTTTTCATCAGCCAAGCTTATAAAATCGCTGTAAACAAGTTGTTTCTCTGGATTGGATCCAGAACCATGGAAATTGAAAACCAATGGTAATGGTGTTTTTCCAGTATAAGCGGTTGGAATATAGAGCAGGTATTTTCTTTCTCTACTCTCAACACGAATGATTTGAGTGCTCTTTCCTTTTGTAAAGATTGCTGCTCTCTGCGAGCTCACAGGTTGAGGCCGTCCGGCACAACCGCTGACTAACACCAGGGAGGCGCTGAAAAGCAGTATTGCCAGCATTCTTAAACACTTTACAGGATTATTTCCATAACCTGTCATATTCATCTCCATACTTAAAGACCAATAAAAGAGCAGCAACACAGATCACTAGACTTTGATATTACCGTCCAGCATGGTTTTTACCGGCTTGAAGATCTCCAGTCTAAACTTTTGATAGAGATCTTCCAATTTCTCAACCAACAACGGATAACCGATACTCTGGGCCAACGCAAAGGGGCCGAACGGTGACCCACCGCCATTTGTCATGGCCAGATCGATTTCAGCAGGATCGTCACAGACACCTTCATCCAGGACCTTACAGGCTTCGTTGACCTGGAGGGCGACCATGTGGTTCAGATCGTATTCGCTGGTGGCCTTAGAAAGGTCGATTTCAGGTCTACCCTGTGACCAGTCATAAAATCCCCTGCCGGTTTTTTTACCCAGGTTTCCGGCATCTATAAGTGCGCGCATGGCATCACAAGGTGTATAGTCGGCCGACATCACTTCTGCAAAATATTCCAGGCCGTGACAAGCGATATCAATACCGACATAATCGATCAATTCAAAAGGCCCCATGGGCATCATCGCCTTAAATGCGGCGTCAAATTCTTCCGGTGTCGGGCTGCCGGCTTCCAGGACTTTGTTCAACAAAGCGCCGGTGGGTTGATTGATACGATTATAGACAAAGCCGGGGGAGTCTTTTTTGACAATGACCGGGACCTTCCCGACCTTGGCTGCCAGATCATAACCAATCTGTATCGATTCATCGGAGGATTCAGCACCTTTAATCACTTCGACCAGTTTCATCAGTACCGCGGGATTGAAAAAATGATATCCGATCACTTTGTCAGGCCTTCCGGTAGCTGCGGCAATATCTGTAATACTCATATTCGATGTATTGGATGCGAGCACCGCATGTGCAGGGGCATATTTATCGATCTCAGCAAAAACACTTCTTTTCAGATCCAGTATTTCGGGTACTGCTTCAATGATAAAGTCGGCATCCTTAACCGCTTCCTGGAGGTCCACCATGGGGATCAGTCGGGAAAGACAATCATCATGTGCTGCAGGCGTGATTTTTTCTTTGTCACGAAATTTTCCAAGACTCATTTTAATACCGTTTACGCCGCGGTCAACAAACTCTTGTTTGATGTCGCGTAAGATAACGGTGTAACCACCCAGCAGGAAGCTGGCAGCAATACCATGGCCCATATCACCAGCACCGATCATAGCAATTTTTTTTACATCTTCAGTTTTCATATGATACCTGTTCTTTGATTAGATTAATGATTCGTAACGATTCACTTCATTGCATAATCCCTTTGGCGGGACGTATACTGAATAGTCACAATTATACAAGATGCCCTTAAGTTTATTCCCCGGTAAAATTCGGTTCTCTTTTTTCCAGAAATGCGGTGAAGCCTTCCGTGCAGTCCCTGGATTTTTCCACAATTCCGCTGCCTGCGGTTTCCACTTGCAGACCGCGGTCGGTACCTTCGTACTGTCCTGCTGACATGGCTTTCAGAACACAACTGACCGCAATGGGTGGCCGTTTAGCCAGAGTCTGAGCGAAATCCATGGCATCATCCATCAGACTTTCAGGGGTTGACACCTTGTTCACCAGTCCTATTTCCAGCGCTTCCCGGGCCCCGATTCGCTTGCTGAACAGAATCATGTCCAGTGCTCTGGCTTTTCCAACGATATTCATCAGTCGCTGCGTTCCACCCCAACCTGGAATTATACCCAGATTCAATTCGGTCAACCCGATGGTGGCTTTGGGTGCGTCAACCATGATTCGAAAATGACAGCACATGGCCAGTTCCAATCCGCCACCCATGGCAAATCCGTTAATTGCTGCGATTACGGGCTTGGAAAACCGGTCGATTTTTGTCCAGATGTCGCGACCTTTGGGAGAAGTTTCGGCTGAATTGGCCGCATCACTCACATCAAAACCTGCTGAAAAGCATTTTTCGCCGGCCCCGGTCAAAATGAGCACACGGATCTCTTGTTCTTTTTCGACTTCATCAATGGCCTGTCCAAAATCATTCATAGTGGCCAGGTTCCAGGCATTGGCCGGGGGATGGTCGATGGTTAGAATGCAGATATGCGCTTTCTTCTCTATCTTGATATTTTCAAAGTTCATTTCAATTGCTCTTATTGAGGTTAATACGGTGCCATTGGCATAAACAAATGCGATATGGCGTCTTCACAGTTCCTAGTCGCCATTTATCGTTTTTTATTTACTAAATATGGACTTTAGATTTGGATAAATATCCGGGCCCGAAGGGCCCGGCATTAGTTAACTCCACAGGGCATTGTCTATAATAATCTGGAGTTTAAGATAGTATAATCACCCCACAGATCATAATCGTAATCCTACTCCTACTCGTACTCTTAATCGTCTTTATTTTTGTCGCAGATATCCCGCTTTGGGAACGATTACGATTACGAGTAAGAGTATGATTAAGAAAAAAACAGCAAAGCCCGTAAATTTGATCTGCCCGGGGGACCATGTTTTTTCTGATGAAATAAAAACCAATATATCCCTGATACGGAGTTGTTACTTGACTGTGAGTACCGGGCAAGGTGCATCCAGGATCACCTGCTGGGCTGTTGACCCGAATAGCATTTTCCCGACCTTTGAGACTTTCTTGACACCGATTATCATCACTTCCACTTTGTTTTTTACAGCATAATCAACCAGATCGTCGCTCGGACTCTGGGCATGATAAAGGATATCTGTTTCACATAAGATGTTTTGACGGTCAAACTGAGCCTTGGCGTCCTTCAGTTTTTCTTCGGCAGCCTTGATGAAAGCCAGGTCTTTTTCCATACCTTTTTCAATCGAGGTGGTAATATATACAGTAGAATTCCATTTTCTTGCCACCTTAAGCCCGGTTTCCAAAGCTCTCTGTGCGTTTTGTGAATCGTCGTAGCATATCATCAGGATCATATGAATTTCTCCGGTTTAATATAAATGGCAGGAAACCCAATGGTCAGGAGATATTTCTTTGCCAAACGGCGGTTTTTCTCTGCATTCGGGTTTGCATTCCGGGCAGCGAGGGTTGAAAGTGCATCCTGGTGGTGGATTCATGGGGCTTGGGACTTCCCCCTCCAACACTGATTCACGAATCATTTCCGGGTCCGCAACCGGAACAGACGCCATCAGAGCCTGAGTGTACGGGTGAGATGGATTGCTGTATAGTTTATCCCGGGTAGCAAATTCTACCAGTTTCCCCAGGTACATAACGCCGACGTGACTGCTGACATGTTCCACCACAGCCAGATCGTGGGAAATAATCATATAAGTGAGATTCAGATTCTTCTGGATATCGATCAACAGGTTCAGAATCTGGGCCTGAATGGAGACATCCAGGGCTGATACCGGCTCATCCAGTATGATCGTCTCCGGGCTTAAGGATAATGCTCTGGCGATAGCGATTCTCTGCCGCTGCCCACCACTGAATTCGTGGGGATACTGGTCTGCCCGGTCCGCGTTCAACCCGACCAGATCCATCAGTTCCGCCACTCGTTTCAGTCTCTCAGCCCGGGTGCCGATCTTCTGCACAATCATGGGCTCAGCAATAATCTGTTTCACCTTTTTACGGGGATTCAAGGATCGAAATGGGTCCTGGAACACAGCCTGGATGTTGCGGCGAAATTCAAAAAAGGCTTTCCCCTTCAGCTGGCTGATGTCTTTTCCACTGAAAATAATCTCTCCGGCAGTTGGCTGTTCCAGTCCCAGCATCAGGTTGGCGGTGGTTGATTTGCCGCTGCCCGATTCTCCCACCAGTCCAAATGTTCCGCCTTTTGGAATTGAAAAACTGATATCATCTACGGCCTTCACCTGACCCACTGTTTTGGAAAAAATGACACCCGCGGTAACCGGGTAGTATTTGGTAAGGTGCCTGACTGTAATATTCTCCTGGTTCATTCTCAATTACTCCGTATCAGTTGCATAGTGCCAGCAGGAAACCGTATGGTTTTCTTCCAGGGTTATTTCGGGGGGATAGCTTTTCAGGCAGACATCCTTTACCTTGTCACAGCGGGCTGCGAAACGGCATCCCGGTGGCGGGTCCATCAGATTGGGCGGTTGTCCTTCAATGGCATACAGACGATCGGCTTTTCGTCCCAGTACCGGAACGGAATTGATCAAACCGACCGAATACGGATGAGACGGATTCTTATAAAACGCTTTAACTGGCGCTTTCTCAATAATCCGACCGGCATACATTACCAGGACACGTGTGCAGATCTGGGCAACCGTTGCCAGATCATGGGTGATCATCAGGATGGCCGCTTCTGTTTCCTCCTGAACCTGTTTCATCAGCTGTAGAATCTGGGCTTGAATGGTTACATCCAGGGCTGTGGTCGGTTCATCGGCAATCAGCAGCTCCGGTTTATTGGCAATGCCCATCCCGATGATCGTACGTTGACACATACCACCACTGAACTGAAAAGGATAATCCTTGATCCTCATTTCCGGAGACGGGACCTTAACCTTGCGCAGCACATCAATACATTTTTCGCGAAGTGATCTGCCATCCGCTTTTTTATGATGCCGAAACATCTCACCGATCTGGTACTCCACCGAAAGAATCTGGTTCAGTGCGACCATGGGATCCTGCAGGATCATTGATATTCGATCCCCCCGAATCTGCCGCATCTCTTCCTTGCTTTTCTGCAGCAGGTCTTCGTTGTTGAAGAGAATCTCTCCGGCGATGGTTTTACCGGCGGGCTGGGGTACCAGCCCCATAATGGAAAGACTGGTAATACTTTTTCCGCTGCCCGATTCCCCTACCAGACCAACAATTTCCCCTTTTTTGATGGAAAAGCTGATCCCATCGACGGCTTTAACCACACCGCGTTTGGTGAAGAAATAGGTCTTCAGGTCATTTATCTTGATAATTGTGTCATTTACCGCATTCATATTGCCTGACTCCTGCAGCTTAACGCTGTCTTTGTTTAGGATCGAGGACCTCTCTCAGCCAGTCTCCCACCAGATTAAATCCAAGTACCGCCATCATGATGGCAACACCGGGGAATACGACCAGCCACCAGGCGTAGTTAATATACTGCCGTCCTTCATTCATCATGAGACCCCAATCGGGGGAGGGCGGCTGGGTTCCTAATCCCAGAAAACTTAAGGTAGCGGTGAGAATAATGATCTGCCCGATATTGAGTGTCACCATGATAATAATGGTATTAGCCAGATTAGGCAGGATATGGGAAAACATGATGCGCAGATTGCGGCATCCCGCCACCCTGGCCAGTTTGATATAGTCGTTTTGAGAGATACTCATGCATTCACCTCTGACAATCCGGGTGTAGGCCGGCCAACCGGTGACGCCGACAATGACGATAATCGTCGTGGCAGAGGGGCCTAGTATGGAGACAATCAGAATAGCCAGGATTATGGCCGGCATACCCATCCATAAATCGCACAGCCGCATGACGATCATATCGGTCCTCCCGCCCAAAAATCCAGCCAGCAACCCCAACGTAACGCCGATTGTAGAGTAAACGGCAATACAGCCAACTGCTATTGCCAGAGAAAATCGCGATCCGTGGATTATGCGGCTTAAGACATCCCGACCGAGGATATCAGTCCCCAACAGATGTTTGGAACTGCCACCCTCCATCCAGGCCGGTGGCAGGGTGGCGTCTATTAAATCCCATTCATCGAATTCATAGGGGGCAACCCAATAACCGAAGGCGACCAGAAAGAGAAAGATCCCTACAAACAGCAATCCCAGGATGGGCAATCTCCCGCGCGTCAGGGCTTGGACATTTTTCTGTTCCTGTTCAATATCCGGAAGCGTTTGAGATATTGATAATTTTTCTGAACCTGACAATTGTGACTCCTGAAAAAATGGTTTTCTAAATTTTCTGAACGTTGGATTTTTATCGGCCTGCGTCTTGATTATCTGCTGATACCGGATGCGAGGATCGATCGTTTTGATTATCTACTGATACCGGATGCGAGGGTCGATATAGGCATAGATAATATCAACCACCAAGTTGGAAACGACAAACAGGACAGAGACCATAATTACGATCAACTGAACAACCGGATAGTCTCTAGCAAAGATCGAAGTCATCACCAGGTTGCCGATTCCAGGCCAGGAAAAGATTGTTTCAATGACGACTGAGCCGGTGAAAAGACTCGGTATGATCAGCCCGATAATGGTAACGATAGGAATGCAGGCGTTTTTCAGCGCATGGACCAAAATCACAAATCTTTCGGGAACCCCTTTTATGCGCGCCATAACAACATAATCGCTGTTCAAAACCTCAATCATGGAGGATCTGCTCAGCCGCATCAGACTTGCAAATATGACCAATGACATGGAGGTGACCGGCATAATCATGTGTTCGAAACCACCCCGCCCGGAAATGGGAAGCCATCTCAGCATGACGCCGAAGAAAAGCATCAGGAAGAGGGCTACGGCAAACTCAGGGATGGCCATACCGATCAGTGCGATAAACCGCCCCCCCCGGTCCACAAACGAGTCACGTTTCACAGCCGATAAAATCCCCATCAGCATCCCAAACAGAATGGCGACTCCCAGTGCACTCATGGTTATCTGCAGAGTGGCGGGAATGCGAGCTAACACCAGATCAAGAACCGGTTCTGTATGGCGGAAGGATTCGCCAAAATCACCATGAGCCGCGTTTTTAATGTAAAGGAAATATTGCTCCCAAAGTGGTTTATCAAGACCAAACTTAACTTTAAGCATCTCACGCATCTCAGGTGTTGCATCCGGCGGTAGCATGATTGCAGTGGGATCAGCCGGACCGAAACCGCGGGTCAGGATAAAAACAATGGTGACTGTGGTGAATATAGTTAATATCCCGATTAAAAGTCGTTTCAGAATATATCGTTGCATAATGGGTTTCCTGCTTTCAGATTGGTATCGCTTTACATCTTTTCAACTGCTTTGACTGTTCGGCGGCTGTTCAGCCTCGCCGCCGTTCCAGGTATCTTTGGGATTGACTATATCAGATCGGATGTTCCCTGCCTATGTTTTGTTTTCTTCTTCCTCCTCGCGGAGCACCGTTCTCAGGATTTTACCCACTGCGGATTTAGGCAGTTCATCCCTGAATTCGATGATTTTAGGGACCTTATAGATGGCCAGTTTCTGCTTACAGAAATCGATAATCTCTTCTGCGGTTGCCGTTTCTTCAGGATTCAACACCACGTATGCCTTGATAGTTTCTCCGCGATACACATCATTGACACCGATTGAGACTGCGTCCAGCACTTTGGGGTGCTGGTAAAGCACTTCATCGATATCCCTGGGATATATATTATAACCGCCGGCAATGACCATATCTTTCTTGCGATCGACAATATAGAGATAACCGTCCTCATCCGCTTTGGCAATATCACCGGTATGGAGCCAGCCGTCCCGCAGCTCTTCCGCCGTTTTCTGCGGATTGTTCCAGTACTCTTTCATAACAACCGGCCCCTTTATACAGAGCTCTCCGGGTTCGCCTTGAGGAACGATGATTTCGTCGTTTTCCAGGTCCACCAGTTTCACATCCATGCCAATCATCGGTATCCCGATGGAACCATCTTTCTTTCGGCCCAGGTTGGGATTTGAAATACCGATGGACGTTGTTTCACTCATACCGAAGCCTTCGGTGTAAGGAATCCCCATACTCTTCACCTGATCGATCAGATCCCCGGGAATTGGGCCGCCGCCACTGTTCATCAGGTCAATTTTTTTACCCAGGTTGAGTTCCCTGGCTCTAGGGTGATTGACAATGGCGTTGATCATGGTGGGAACTGCCGGGAAAAAAGTGATGTTCTTGATTCCAGCCAGCAGGTCCATAAAAGGATCCACCTCAAATCTGGGAACCAGGTACATGGTGGCAGCGTTGGTCATAGCCCAGGCCATGCAGACGATATTGGCGTAGACATGAAACAGGGGTAGCGCAACCATGACACTTCGTCTTTCAGGAGGAATGAAGGATATGGTGGCGTTGCCCCATTCTGAAGTTATGAAGGCCCCTGCGATCATGTTTCCGTGAGTCAGAGTGGCACCTTTGGGAATGCCGGTGGTGCCCCCGGTGAACTGGATCATGGCAGGATCATCCGGGGAGATTTCCACTTTTGGAATTGCGAGGTTGTGGCAGTTGTCCAGCAATTGAGAAAAATGATGCCATTTGGAATCCAACTTAAGACTTTCAGCTGTAGAAGGCTCAGTCCCTGTCATAAAATCGAATATGGAGGTGGCGATAAGGATGGGAATATCAATGGTTTTATTGACTTCCTGGATGTTGGGCAGATACATGTCAAATGTCAGCAACACTTTCGGTTCAGTCTGTCTGATCAGAGCCGTCAGCTCATCTGGCGTGTATAGCGGATTGAAGTTTACGACGATTGCACCCAGGTGCAGAGCGGCAAACTCCATGATAGGGTACTGGGGCATATTGCCCAGGTGAATTCCAATCCGGTCCCCTTTTTTTACCCCCAGGTCCGCAAGGGCATTGGCCATTCGAATTGACATCTCCTTCAATTCCCAGAATGTGATTTCAGCACCATAGAAGTTGAGGGCCGGTTTATCCGGGTACGCATTGGCGCAATTCCCCAGCATGTCCTGGAACGGGATTCGGGGAAACCGCATTGATGTTGGAACGGAATGGTCATAATGATCATGCCAGGGTTTTTCTTCCATATCTCTCCTTTAGCCAAAACCTTTTATTGATTTATTCAATTGAAAGTGGCCCGCTTGACCGGGCGGATCTATTGTGTCTTGATTGAGATTGTAGATAGGTATTTTCCGAAGTTACCTGAGGGTAATTATAATTAAATTTGAACCTGATTCAGAGATACTCAGCAATTACCGTTCCATGAGGGATTTTAAAATAAAAGACATAAAAAGTCAGCTGGTTGGCTTCGAGGGCTAGAATTAGCTGATAAAAATTAGTTGATATTTAACACATGTTGTTATTTTGGATTCAAAAATCCAGGGTTTATTAATCCTGATGTTCCAAATTGTACTGAATTGTTTAGACTTCTTTCATGAATTTTCATGGAACAATAATTGCTGTAACTGTTTGAATGACAACGAAACTAATGTTTATTCAATGGTATTTGAGTAAAGCTCAACCAATTTGGTGAGGTTGTTTTTATACTGCTTTATCCGGATTGTTATGATACATATCCGATTAACGACTTCCGTTTACATATGGATGGCTGTGACATCCTTTTTTATGAAGTGTGACAGTCTAAAGTTCTCGTGTCATTATTGAAAACATTCAAAAATGACCGTCACGTTAACTGTCCAGACAATAGCCTGCATTTACCGAGGGGCCATTGCCTGGTGACTCCTCCTTAATAGTTTGGCGAGAGAACTTTAGACTTTTAAATGAAAGGCATATGAAATGAAAAAAAATAATCTCAAGATCATGCAGTCAATCCTGTGTTTCTGCCTGTTAGTATGTTTGCCCGGTAGCGTCTGGTCAAGATCAAACGATGAAGTTCGGGTGGCCCTGGCCTATGATCCAGCAACCATAAATATGTTGGAGTTAAAAACGGCTATTGACCTTCCACCCATGGTGCATATTCACGAGTCTCTGCTCACGGTAAATGCGAAGACCGGTAAATACACAACCGATTTTTCACTGTCCGAATCAATGGAACTATTGCCCAGCGGTAAGGACATCCGGTTCAGGTTGAGAAAAAATGCGATATTTCACACCGGGGATCCAGTGACGGCTCACGATGTCAAGTTCACCTATGAACAGTGCGTGCATCCCCGTAACACCAACCTGCTGGCTTCCTCCCTGGAGGAGATTGAGGAGATTGAGGTGGTGGACGATCATACCGTGATTTTCCATCTGTATGAGCCCTATGCTCCCTGGAAGGAGCTGCTCTGGGTGGGTATCGTCTCGAAAAAATACCATGCTAAAGTGGGTCGAGCGAAGTTCCGATCGCATCCGGTGGGCAGCGGCGTATTTAAGTTTGTGGAAAGAAAGATTGGCCGCTATGTCAAACTAGAGCGCTTTGACAAGCACCCGACCTTTAAACCGCAGTTTAAGAAACTGACTTTCATGACGATCCCCGATGAGTTGACACGGGTTTCCATGCTGGAAACCGGTGAACTGGATTTGGTCAGCGATATCAACCCGATTCAGGTCAGAACCTTGAAAAGACGGAAACACATCGTGATCAAACGGGAAGCAGACGTGCCGAGTTTTTACGGCATAGCGGTGCGAGCTGACAATTACCCGATCTGGAAGGATACGTATCTGGCCAAAGCCTTTCAATATGCTATCAATCGCCAGGAAATTGTTGATCGGGTCTATTTAAAAGAGGGCTATCCGTTGTATATGTTTGCAAGTCGGGTCGAAATCGGATTTGATCCTGGTATCACATATGATTTTAACCCCCAAAAAGCAAAGCAGTTGGTGGCCAAATCATCTTATAAACCCGGAACACCGCTTACATTGAGTTACACCAACACCTTTCCCAATGCAGCCATTGTGGCGACCATTGTTCAGAGGTACCTGAAAAATATCGGGGTTACGGTTCGATTACGACAGTTGGAAGCCGGCGTTCAGGCAACCTATTCCAGAAATAAAGATCCCAGAGAAGGACACATGGTTTTATATTCCCTGGCCGGTCAACGTGATCCCAATTTGAGGTTTCAGTTAACGATACACAGCAAAAGCATGTATTCCGCCTGGACCACCAGACCCAGCCAGAAAAAAATGGATCATCTGATAGAAGCTCAGGCAAAAGAAATAAACGAGGCTAAACGCTTGAAGTTGTTGAGCGGTATTCACCAGATCATGATAGATGAACCGGCAGGCACATATTTGTTTGGCTTGAACCAGATATATGCTCATTCTGACCGCATCGAATACAATTGGGTGCCCGGCCAGGCACTGGTATTTCACCTACAGAATATAAAGATTGTCAAATAAAACCTCCCCGCCGCAAGCAGCGGGGTATTATACCCATGCTTCGCCATAAACACTAGCTCCGGAAACGTTTTTTGTTTGCACCGGGGGGCGCTGATTTCATATTAAAAACAAGGAGATTGAAACATGAGAAAAACGATATTTAGTATTGGAATTGCACTGGCTGTTGCCGGGTCTGTCTTATTAACAGGATGTGCCCAGCAGACTCAGAAAGCGGCTTCAGTCAAAGTTGGGGTTGCTGCTGATTCATCCATCATCGATGAACCGGGATATTATGAAAACAAGACCTTCGGTTTTTCAATAAAATACCCACAAACCGTATTTACTGAAAGACATGAATTACTAAGCGGCGAAGTCCTCAGTGTAGAGGGGCCCCAGGTAGTTCCGGCCCTTGTGTTGGGACTTGATGATATCAAGAAAGGTGTAGCCCTGGAAGACATGGGCGCTGAAATTTTGAAAATATTGAAGCAGGCATATCCCACGGCCAAACGTTTAAAGATTATTGAAGACAAAATGATTAAACTGGAAGGGGATATCGACGCCAATTATATTTTAATGAAATGGCGCTATCAGGGAAACATTCCGTTGCTGTCCGTTTTTGTAACAGTTTATAGGGATGGAAAGGAACTCCAAACAGCTGTCACCAGCACACCGGGACAACCACCGGTCGAGCAGCTGAAAAAATGGGCGACGGCCTTGATAGTATCTCCATAATAGTGGAGAGCACGGTTTTGACATAATACGAAAATCCTTTGATCTCGACTAAACAGGAGAAAACCGAATGAACGGTTATGCAGGGAAAATACTGAGGGTGGATCTGACCCGTCGGAAAATCAGCACCATACCCACCAAAAAATACGAGCAATGGGTGGGAGGCCATGGAATGGGGTCAGCCATATTTTTCGATCTGGTTAAGGATAAAACAATTGACGGGTTCGATCCAGCCAATGTGGTGACCTTGATGACCTCGCCCCTCAGCGGCACACTGACTCCGGCAGCAGCTGGAAGAACAGAAGTCCAGGGGATTGGCGTGCAGTCATACCCTAAAGGCTGGTTCACCCGTAGCAATTTCGGCGGCCGGTTTTCCACCCAGATAAAATCGGCCGGCTGGGACGGCATTATTCTGGAAGGGAAAGCGGATGTTCCGGTCTGGCTCGATGTCAGAAATGATACCATTGAGATCAGGGACTGCAGCCAATTATCACTGTGGGGAATGCTCACCCGGGATTGCCAACAGGCGATCTGGAAAATGATTGCCGGTGATAAAAGCTATGGGGGCTGGATCGAGCCGAACGGTGAGGATGGGGGGCAAACAACCCAAAGACCCGCTGTTTTATCAATCGGTCCTGCCGGAGAAAACCTCAGTCGGATGGCCTGTCTGATACACGATGCCGGTAATGGATCCGGTCAGGGCGGATTTGGTGCAGTCTGGGGATCCAAGAACCTGAAAGCCATCAGCGTCATCGGCACAGGCAGTATTCCGATCAATAACCCCAAAGCCTTAATGAAAGCGCGGTTATGGCAGAAAGAAAACTATCAGTTTGACTCGGAGAGCCCGGCACGCAGGGGAGGGTTGAATCATCAGAGTTCTCCGGTACCGAACCTGGGCTGGAAAGGAGGAAGACCCAGGGAAGGCCACCGACCACAAGCTTGCGCGGGATGTTTCTCAGGATGCAGGGCAAGGTATGAAAGTGGAACGGGTAATGAAGCTTCCTGCTTTGCAACAGAGCTGTATTTTGATGCCAGCACAGGCGAAATTCAGCGTCAGGCTACTGATCTGGTCAATCAATACGGTTTAAATGCCCATGAGATCATGTTTACCAGTATGTACCTCAGTGATCTCAATGAAGACGGTGTTCTGGGTCCGGGAAAAGCGGTTGACTGCCCCCTTGACTTCGACAAATATGGGAGCCTGGCGTTTTTTGAGCAAATGGTGAAAGCGATATCTTACAGAAGCGATGGTCGGGGTAACAAACATTCATTCGGTGATGCCTTGGCCGAGGGTTGCGTCCGGGCTGCTGAAAAATGGGGTCGCCTGGATGGAGAAGAGGGTGACCTCAAAACCGGCTTACTCTTTTTTCCCCACTGGGGGATACCTATGCATCGCGATCCCAGAGCACAGCTTGAATGGGGATATGGAACCATTCTGGGTGACAGGGATATCAACGAACACGACTTCGATTTTTTGCATTGGGATCCCACCGGCGCAAAACGGAGAGGAACAGAACCTCAGGTTCCTGTAGAAGTAGCAGTCAAGATCTATACAGATAAGATGGTACCGTTTCAAGATGATCCGTTAATGCTGGATTACAGTACTGAGAATATGTATTCCGAGCATATTGCCAAACTGGTATCCTGGCACCGGTATTATACCCGATTCTGGAAGCAGTCAGCTCTGTTCTGTGATTGGCGATGGTCCGATTTTATCAATATCTATGCTCCCGGACAGGTTGGTTCTACCGGTGTTGCGGAACCCAAATTTCTGAATGCGGTGACGGGCAAAAGTTTCACTTTTCTGGATGGTATCGAACTGGGGAAGAAAATCTGGAATCTTGATCACTCAATATGGACGCTTCAGGGCAGACATCGAGATCAGGTTCACTTCGCGGATTTCGTATACAAGGAACCCGGCTATGCACTTGATGGACCGAACCATATCATGCCCGGCAGGAAGAACGGGAAGTGGGAGTACATTGATGTCATCGGCCGCCACTTGGACAGAGAGAAATTTGAGGGATTTAAATCTCGCTTCTACAAATTGCAGGGCTGGGAAACCTCAACCGGGTATCCGCTGGGTAGTACACTGAAGTCACTGGGATTGGATTTTGTGGCTGAAGAGCTCCAGAAAAACAACAAACTGGGAAAAGGATAATCATGGCGCAACTGCAGGAACCGGGCACAGACCTGGCAAGTAGAATACTAGCAAAAGTTCCTTTTAAGGATCGTATCATTGGTTACCGAATGCGGGAGCGAATCGGTGGCGTTCGGGTTTCGATGTATGCTTTTGAGAATATAGTCGTTTTTTTCGATGATCAATTCCCTCAAACGGATCTTGGACATCTGCAGAACTGGGTTGAAAACATCATGCGGGATCCGGAACTGGCCGGAATGATTAAAAATGCCATTGCGGAAGAAACGAACGATCACGACCGAACAGGAAGAATTCAAATTCTGATGAGAGAGCGATTGTGCCAATGCAAGAAGAGTTAAATATCACACCTTGAGGTTATTTGGGATCCTTTTTTTTAGCGGAGCCTGTTTGTTTATTACAATATATTATAGTATAATAACGGCTTAACAGTCTATTTATGGAACTGGCACCGTCGTTGCAGATGTTTTTATTCCCGGTGGCGGTTACAGAGTGTCCTGTATAGCCAATCTAGCCGGATGTTGCGAGTATGTCCTTTCAGTAGTTAAATCAGACTGGTTTTGATAAAATGCGAATATCTACTCTTTTGTAGATCCGAATCTATAATCATTTTTTAATTAAGGAGATGAAATCATGGGGAAAATGTCAAAATATTCATGGATTGTAATGGTAATCGCCGGTTTTGCTCTTTTAACGGGCTGTGCCCAGGAAAGTCAAAAAGCCGCACCTGCCGAAGTTGTGGCGACTGCCAGTGCTACTGATTCTTCCATTATATTCAAACCCGGGTATTACGAAGATAAAAACCTTGGTTTTTCTTTCACGTATCCGGCGGTGGTTTTTTCCGTTGAGGTCGACAAAAAAATTCATGAGGTCGTCGCCCGTGAAGGCGCCCAAAGAATTCCCGCTTGCACAGTCCGAGTGCTTGATATGCCGGCTGGTTATACATTGGAGAATATCCCTGAGTGGATCAAGAAAGATTTAAAGAAAATGTACCCCGCTTCCAAACGACACAAGATTATCGAAACCAATATGATAAAATTGGAAAATGGCATAGATGCCAACTACGCACTTTTAAAATGGCGATATCAAGGAAGTATTGCGCTGCTGACAGCATATATCTCCGTTTTTAAAGACGGAAAACTGATCACATCCAATTCCACCAGCGTGCCAGGTCAGCCACCAGTCGAGCAGTTGACCGAATGGGCAAAGGCTTTAAAAGTAACTCAGTAAAGTGGTAGTATACTACTTACCCGGATTTTCACAGTCAAAGTGATTCCGTTTAAGAAAGAGTTGGCTGTTTTCCTGTTGTTTCTGGAAATGTTTATATGAATGAGGTGGTCTATGAGTTCTGAAAAAAAAGATGATCCAATCGAAAACAAGGAAGTCACCCGCAGGAAATTTCTAAACGTTGCCGGGACCATCATCCTGGTAGCAGGAACAGGATGCAGTTTTTCGGCGGGCCAGCCGTACTCTCCCGAACTGAAAAAACTCCTGGCAAACTCCAAATTCAAACCGTCGGATGGCTACCTTATAGTGGATACCAAGAAATGCCAGGGTTGTGTGAGCTGCATGCTGGCTTGCTCCCTGGTGCACGAGGGGGTTGAAAGCCTGTCTCTTTCACGGATTCAGATTATTCAGAACTCATTTAAGGGTTTTCCCGATGACCTGACCATCGAACAGTGTCGGCAATGTGTAGACCCCGAGTGTGTAAAGCAGTGTCCTGAGAATGCACTCACCGTCAACGCGTCTTTTGGCAACGTCAGGATGGTGGATGCCGCAAAGTGCATCGGCTGTGGTATCTGTATTGACGCCTGTCCGTTTACACCCAGTAGGTCGATGGTCGCGGCGGATGAGATGTTTGACGGGGATGACAAATCCAGAAAGTGCGACCTGTGTGCCAATACCCCCTATCATTGGGACGAAGCAGGTGGCGGTCCTGATGGTAAACAGGCCTGTGTGGAAGTATGCCCTGTACAAGCCATCCAGTTTACCAAAACGATCCCCATACAGGAAGGAGATGAAGGATATAAGGTCAACCTGAGAGATAGAAACTGGGCCATGCTTGGCTACCCGATGACGTAAACCGATCATCACGTAGTGTTAATCCTGCGTGGCAGATGACTCTGATCCGGTTGATAAACTACCAACGGCAGATCCTTCTCAATCACGGTGACTCTGCTCAGCTCACAAACCTTTCACTCACAAATAGAATAGCCCCATGTACCGTGTGGATCAGAAGATGCGGATCCACAGGGATAGATATTGGCAATTATTGAACAGGAGAAAACCGGATGAATGGTTATACTGGAAACATACTAAAACTGGATCTGACCCGGCGGAAAGTCGGGACCATACCCACTCAACGCTACGAACAGTGGGTGGGAGGTCATGGTATGGGATCAGCCATCTTTTTTGACCTGGTCAAAGATAAAACCATTGATGGATTTGATCCGGCCAACGTGGTGACCATGATGACTTCACCCTTCTCCGGAACCTTGGTACCGGGGGCATCGGCACGTACGGAAGTACAGGGCATCGGGGTTCAATCTCATCCCATCGGCTGGTTTACCCGCAGCAACTTCGGGGGTCGGTTTTCATCCATGCTCAAGTTTGCCGGTTGGGACGGGATCGTCATCCAGGGAAAAGCAGACACGCCGGTCTGGATCGATATTCGAAATGACCGGGTTGAGATCAGGGACTGTACATCTTTAGCCCTTTGGGGAAAAAACACCCGGGAATGCCAGGAAACGATCTGGGATTATGTGGCCGGTGAGGGACCGTATGGGGATTGGATCAGCCCGACAGGTGCAGAGGGGGAACAAACCACGCAACACCCAGCCGTGGTTGCTATCGGACCCGGCGGGGAGAATAAAAGCCGGTTAGCCTGCCTGATCCACGATTCAGCCAGTGCGGCTGGACAGGGTGGCTTCGGAGCTGTCTGGGGATCGAAAAACCTGAAAGCCATCAGCGTCATCGGCACCGGACAGATCAAGGTCCATGATCCCAAAGCTTTGATGGCAACCCGGATATGGCAGAAGCAGAATTATGCTTTTGACCTGGATAATCTTGATCTAAGAAGCCCGGGATGGCAATTTGGTACACCTCCGCGAAGCTTCGACGGTGGACGAGCCGGTTCTCCGGATAAAGGCAAACGGCCTAAAGCCTGTGTGGGATGTCATTCCGGTTGCAGAGCCAGATATGATGATGCCCTGGCCAATGAATCCACTTGTATTGGTGCACTTTTCTACCTGGACGCCAAAACCCTGGAGATCAAAAGAAAAGCCTCAGATTTAATCAACCTGTACGGACTCAATGCTGCCGAGATGATCTATGGCCTGCTGTATATCCGCATGTTGCAGCAATTTGGCGATCTGAAGACAGCCAGGATTCCGGATTGTCCATTGGATTTCAAAGATTACGGTAGTGAAGCCTTCATTCAGCAATTCGTGAAAATGGTGGCTTATGGCGACGACGGCCACGGCAATCCGAGCGAGTTTGGTAAAGATATTTCAGGTGGATTTGTCAGGGCATCTGAAAAATGGGGGAGACTGGAAGAAGATCTGACCAGCGGTTTACTCCATTTTCCCTACTGGGGGCTTCCCATCCATAAAGAACCGCGGGCCCAGGTATATTGGGGGTATGGAACCCTTCTGGGCGACCGTGATATCAACGAACATGAGTTTGACTGGATAAAATGGGATGTCAATAGCACCAAAAAACTGGGACTGCCGCCATCCATCGAAGCGAAAGAGCTGGTCACAATCATGACCGACTTTATGGCCCCTTTTGAAGGGGACCTGCAGATGCTCGATTTCAGTGAAGGCAACATCTATTCCGAGCATATGGCCAAGCTGGTCTCCTGGCATCGCTATTACACTCGTTTCTGGAAGC
>Ga0208904_1000441_pt1 | contig 35546 bp, 45 predicted proteins | sample AntAceMetag02UKB_FD_184774 | JGI IMG/M metagenome (GOLD analysis project Ga0208904, IMG submission 184774) | Saline lake microbial communities from Ace Lake, Antarctica - Antarctic Ace Lake Metagenome 02UKB (SPAdes) (version 2) | ecosystem: Environmental > Aquatic > Non-marine Saline and...
CCGTACCTGCGCCAGCCCCGCCTGAGTATGCCCCAGATCCAGAAGCTCCTCCAGCTCCACCACCACCAGCTGCTACACCACCACTACCAGTACCACCAGTACTGCCACTTGCGCCTGCTCCACCTGTTATATCGACAGACCCCGTGTTTGCAATTAAAGTGTTGTATAAAATAACAACCATACCACCGCCTCCACCACCTCCAGATCCACCACCACCACCACCACTTGCGTCTGGTATAGCATTTCCTCCATTAGTTCCTGCGACACCAGCACCTCCATATGCGTCAATTGTTCCACTAAAGTTTAGCGAGCCTCCTACCTCTACATATAACGCAATACCACCATCCCCGCCAGCTCCTCCGTCTCCTCCAGCTCCAAAAGTTCCACCACCAGAACCCCCAGCCTCACCACCTCCTCCACCCCCTCCACCAGCTCCAGGGACAAGCATGATGGATTTCGTGACTTGGTTTATATAAACATTCCTTGAAGAATATTGACTACTAGCAGCACCACCAGCTCCACCGACACCACTACCCGACCCTTTCACTCCCAGGCTACCGTTGTGAGTGTCGCCATCTAGGAAGTACCCATCAGCTTGTCCTCCATCCGTTCCATCAGTCCCGTCCGCTTGAGGCGCACTAACTCCACCCACTCCAGCAGCACCACCACTACCACCTCCTCCAATACCATCAATTGTTCCAGCGACAATAAAATCATTTAAACATTTAAACACTACCTTAGTTCCGCTTGCAGCTACGTTTGTAAAGTCAACAGTTTCACCCGCTTTAATATCAACGTAACTATAATTTTTTACAACCACAGCAGCCGACCCTAAGTCAATTGTCGTTCCTCCCATCAAAATACCATCAGACCCATCTCCGCCGAACTGTCTTTGCATGATAGAAGGGTTTACCTCCCCGTCAGCTTCTAACAAGATTACTTTTCCTGAATCTTGCGTCCTATCAATAGCCGCGATAGTTGCTACACCGTTTCCAGCGTCAGCATCCAGCCAATCCGAAGCACCTGCTCCTGAAATATCTGTTCCAACCGTACCTGTTGAAGTCTCTAGTACAGAAACCTCACTTGTTGAAGTTGTATCTGCTGAAGTGATAATAAAGTGATCTGTGCTCCACGCTACAGTCTCAAGAGTACCTGTTGCAGTGTTTAAAGCTGTTTGGATCAAGGTAGCTACATCCGCCATCGAAGTAACAGTACTGAAATCAATCGCATCTACATTTACCGCCGTCCCGTCTACCGTTATCCTAAATGATCCATCTGCTACTACGATCCAGTTGTTCCATAAAGCCTCAGCGCCAGTGTCACCTGTTAAGAAAGCAGGTGTGTAAATTATATGTTCTGTTATCCCTGTATGTTTAGAATCTGCTATCACCGTCAAAGTCTCGTTACCCGCTCCACTTGGAGTAAGCGTAACATTAGTTCCTGCTACCAATTTGCCGTCTAAATATCCTGCCGTGGTATCGACCGCACTTATAAGCGATAGATTACCTGCTACCGAATCCGATATATTAGCAAGAGTTATTCCGTCGTCTGAATACTGTGCCTTACCTGTTGTTTCGTTTCTTCTAAGAAATCTTTGTGTACCTGCCACGTTCTCAACATCGATGTCGAAGTCAGTAGCAGTAGCGTCTCCACCTACAAAAGCATTCCCACCTGTTGCAACGTCCCCCTGTAAAGTTGAGACTATAAGCGCTTGAATAACCGCTGTGATATTACAATAGATAGGTGAATCTTGTTCGTGTGAAGCTGCGAAGCTCGTATCTCCTACTGTATAATCTAATCCAGCAGGATCAATACCTCTTATACATCCTGTAGCTGATAATCCAGAAGCTCCATCTGCTCCATTCGGACAATAAACTGTTTCAACAAACGAATCCGAGTTCCTTATACCCATTAGGAAAGGAGCTGTTATCACTGCACCCGTCTCATCCAAAGGAGCGGAAGTGAAAGAGATCGTTGTAGCTGTTGAGTTGATAGGTGCAGACAACCTTGGATTAGGTGCTGCTGGTATACTCCATTGAAAGTATTGGAGCTCTGTTAGCTTAGGAAGCTGTGTTGCGTCGGCCATAGTTTTATTAAGTTAATAATTATGATATTTTTGTCATCTTGCGTCTACGAATAGCGACTTTTTCTTTCGCCTGTAGACTTAACCAGTTGATTATATGAGGGCTAGTATCAGAACAAGTAATATGTATCGATACTCTCATGTAATTTCTTATTGTTGGGCGACATCCGTCGAAACTCTCGATCAAATTCCCATAATCTAGATCGCCTCCCCATGCGCTGCCTCCCCATTTCGCAGTACCCCAACCGTCACTTCCATTCAAGTTATACTGTGAAGTCCATGAGAACTTAACTTTATCGGTGATAGGTCGGCCTGTTGTGTCATAAATATCGTATTTAACCTTGATTGTAGAGCTTTGAGAGAGAAAACCTTGTACATAGCACCCTAAGAGCGTTTTGCGCGTCTCAAGCGATCCCATGTTTAACTCTTGGTAGTAATCAGTCCCTATGTCTAGTCCGTCGTCGTCGTAGCCTGTAAACATCTTGTAGAGTACAGATTTGACTGCTGATCCTGCGTAGATGTTGTGGCTGTCTTCAAAGAACCTTGATACGTTCAATCCTGTGAATCTACTGATAGGTTTCTCTGAAGTGTTCATGTTCATCGCTATAACCAGATTGTTTGTGCTCGAGTTCTGAGCGCAAGCAAAGTAGATATAACCTCTTTTAGCGTCGTATATAAGTGAACCGTTTGAAGCGTCAATGTCGTTAAAGTAATCGTCCCCTAGTAGTACTGGCGTAAGTGTCTCCTGGTCGCTGAAAGGGATATTGTCTTGCCCTACACTTGTCAGTTGCCAGAAACCTTTCTCATTAGCGTAGATTAGTCCTACTGGAGTTGTGATTGCCCCTCTTTCACCTCCCATATCTTGTCTATACATAATCGCTGAATCGTCTTTGTAATAAACTCCTCCTACGTTCTCTGGTACAATTTGGAAAGCCCATTTGCCGTCCTCTGCGAATACAACAAGTGATTGTCCTAGGGAAGCGATTGAAGTTATCTTGCCTCCGTTTCTGTAGTAGACACTCCCTGCATCAGTCATGAGCGTACCTTCTGTCCAGTTCGCACCAATCGAGAAAGGTGGGTCCGTGCCATCGTCAGGAGCAGAATAAGTCACCGCTGTTTCATCTGTAGATAAATCGCCTAAGAGCATCCTTGCACCGAAGATCGCTATCACGTTAGCCAAAGGAGCTACTGCTGATAGATCTGTTATGGTCAAGGTATTGCTGATTCTCCATAGTCCGTCTGTCTTGTTAGTCACGAAGAAATAATCACCGTACTTTACCCCCTCAAAACTCGTACCTGTGAAATCACTCTTGATCGTTGTCACTAAACCCGTAGTCGTGTCGTAACCGGCTACTGTCGTGCCGTATGCGAATATGTAATAAGTATCGCTGAACTTCTCGCACATAGTAATCGCGTCGTTCCCTATAGAAGTGAAGAGCGTAGCGATCCCTTTCCGTTTCTCAAGTTGTCCTGTACCTGTAATAATATAGTTTTGGATATTTTGTGCATAATCCACATTCAACAACTGAGGCAGGTTCCTCTGATCCATACCTTTAGGAGACATCATAGTAGTCGCTCCGATCATGTTAGCACCTGATTTTGTTGTGATAGGCTGATACATTAGAAAGATGTTGCGTTATTTGATAATGGGAAATACTGCACTTCTTTACGGATCATATCCATGAGTTCGTTCAAAGACCGCACGAATCTAGCGTCACTAAAGCTCTCCCCTGAAGGATCTTCATCCCAAACAAAGTATCTAGTCTTCAAAGCGTTCAAGACATATAAATTATATTCGTCTGGTATAACAAAGGAATCTGATAAAGCTGTGATAGCTGAAATCGAAGGTATGTATCTCAAAGTATATACTGTTGAACTCTCTATACCTGTAAATACTACGTTTGTTCCTGTGATATAAAACCCTTTATCGGTTGAACCGAAACTTGTACCTGTTAATCTTACGTCTGTTTGCTCGCCTGCCGAGTTTATTTCAAAGAATCCCGTGCCATAAGGTACAATATCCCTGAAATCAGCAGGTAAAGCTTGTGTAGAAGGGCTATTTGACGCTGTGTAGCTCGAAGTAGTGATCCATCTTTCAACGTCTTGTTGGCTTAACGCTCTGTAAGCATATTTATTGAGGTAATCGCACCACTTTAGATAAGTAGCAGTAGGTACATCTGTAATATCCTTGAGGTCATAACCTAGTTCTGTTTGTGCTTCTGAAGCTAACATATTATTTTACGGTTAAATTCTTAGTGATTGAAAACTTAGTACTAATCCCGCCGTAAGCTATTTTATCTCCAGCCTTCAGATCAAATACTAAATAATCAGATGACGTTAGGGTCGTGTCGGTAGCTGTTCCCTCCTCTATATAATCATTCCCATTCCCTGTCCCTCTAGTGTTAAGAGTAATCAATCCCGCTGGCGATCTAGTAGCTTTAATACCAATCCAGCTCCCAGCAGATTTAGCTCCTGAAGTTATCATTGAGGCTTGAGGTGCTCCGTTGATTGATTCGATTATCTTAATTGTCTCGTCAGTATCAAATACAGTAGCGTATGCGTCTTGTCCTACTGCTACAGTACTACCAACAGTATCGGCACACCACAAGACCTCTAATAGAGTTCCAGCGTTTTGTTTGTACATCCACCATTCATAAGTACCATAAGCTCCTTCTTGAGCTTGATAGCCTAGTTCTTGTACTGGTGCGTAGAATTGACCATCAGTCACACATTCGATTACTTTAGCTGATTGCCCGTCTACCGTTTCGTCGTTGATAGTGAATGATCCTGAGTTGACCTTGAAAGACGTGTCTCCGATTAAGTCTGTAGTGATCGTGCCAGTTGCAGGCGGTCCGTACCCTCCGTGGAACTGAACAACTCCTTTGTTATAAAGAGCTGCAATTTCAGCATCTAGAAGTGATCTTCCGTAGATTAAACACTGGTGCGAGTAACCGTTAAATGCTTCTGAAGTTGATTTGTCCATAGCGAACCTGACAGGGCCATCTGCCCCCTCATCAATATCTGTTTCAGGGTTTGCATTATTAGGCAGTACTCCGTTTACCCACATTGTTAGTCTTCCGTAAGTTTCCCCTCCAACCACAGGTTTATAATTCAAGACTATGTTGTACCACTGGTTTAGAACAGGAACGATCCCTGTATAGTAAACCACCCCGCCTAAATTAGATGCGATTTCGTTTCCTATCGCACCACCAGCCTCATATAAGGAGATCCAAGACTGTCCTGTACCTGCTCCGTCCTCTTGTCCAACAATAGTCTGTACTGTTTCAGTTACATAAGGTTTTACCCAGATAGAAACAGCCATGCCTTTATTTTGAGCGTTGGCCGTGATAGTAGCTAGGTCTGTTCCTGGGCTTCTTACTCTTGCGTAATTATTCCCATTAAATCGGGTAGAAACCCCAATACTGTCATCTACTACTTGCGCGTAAAAACGTATATCAGCATCACCACCATCACCAATTAGATCCTCAATTGATCCGCCTGTAGAGTCAAACTCATACCAAGCCATCAAGTTTACATCTGTTGTGTCGAAGTAAGTCTCCAACCTATTCTTTGATACTGTTTTTGTGTTAGCCATTTAGAGGTTGTTTAATTGATTCTGTTCTCTGGTATAAAGATCCGCAACCTGCATCTTAGTTAGCTCACGATCATAAATCTTTAAATGCGCCATACCTCCGTCCATAAATCCTGTCGAGAAACTTCCCAAGACTATACCTTGGCCCGTGTTTTCCATCGCTGTATACGAACCAAATAAGCTGTCATTAGTGTCCCCTTGCTGCCCGTTGATGTAGAAAGCCATCCCATCACTTACTGCCGTTCCGTCATAAGTCCCTACAACATGGATTGGTTGTTTCTTGAGATCATTTACGTCGAAAGACGGGTTTGTTCTACCTATATACCCTCCCGTGCTTTGGTCGAAACAGTTGAAGTAAACTATCCCATTAGGTGCTCCGATCTGGTATTCAGAGTTACCACCACCAACTCTCTTATACACTGCTCTCGCTGTCGCTAGATCGTCAGGCCATATCCAGAACGAAAGACTGAAAGGACTGTCAGTTGTGCCGTCACCAAAAGTATTTTCAGGTGAGCTTGCAATAGTCATAAGGTCATTCGTGCCGTCCCAATCATAGCCTGGTCTAAAAGTGTTCTTTGCAGGGGCGGTTGCTCCCGCAGTCCATACCGCATGATTTGCGTTACCTGAAATATCAAGAGTCCTAGTATTCCCTGGATCATCTTGAGCGTTTAGCATCGGAAGGTCTACGGTAATTCTGTTCCTGTAATCAAAAACCTCGTTATTTGTGTAGTCTTCAGCCTCCTTGTTTGAAAGCTTACGGTCAAACATTCTTACTTCAAGAACCTCTCCGTAAAAACAACCACCACCACCAAGTGTTCCACCAACCGCCATATCATCTAGAGCTGAGAAAGCCCACGCACTCACATCATTATTCAATATCCGTGTTCCGTTGAGCCATATATCGGTGTCGAAACTTCGACTTGAAATAAAAAAGCCGTTTACCTCATTAGTCTTCCAATGGGGCGAGTAGGTAGCGTAAGCAATGTCGGCTACTATAATCCCGTCTATTACAATTCTCAATGCGTTGTTTAGAGAGTTCTGAAGCTTCAAAACTGAAAAACCATTAGAGGTGTGCATGAACCTTCTAAGCACATTCTCGTCTGGGTCAAAATAAGGGATGTACTTCATGAAGAAGCTCCACCTGTCAGGAAGTTGGGGGCTTGTTACGTTGTATTCAAGCCATTCGCTCGTACCGTTTAAATTAACACGTCTGCCAAAGGTAGGACTACCGAAAACAACACCGTTGTTAGCCTCGACAGTAGCCCTGCTGTCAAAGTTCTCAGCAAAGAAACAGCCTCTTTGGCGTTCTGCTGGTTCTGAATTTCTTATTAAAGACATAAATTAAGATTAAGTTGTTTCTCGTCCGTCCCACCACTTCTGCATCTCTTCTAGGCATTCTTCACGACTGACTGGGAGTTGCAATATTTGTTCCCAGCCTAGCGTGTCCCATTGTGTAGAGAACTCTTCAAAGGTCTTATATCCAGCCATTACCTCGAGGGCGTGTTCCATAGCCATTTCTTTTGTGATTTCCATTAGTTTTAGATTAAAGTTGTGTAAGTCTTAAGCATCCGTAGTTATTAGTAATGTCGTCTGTGTTATCGGACTCCATCACAAGGTAAACCCTGTCGCCTGCGGACAAAGTTAGAATTGCTTGACCTCCGAACGCACCTACGTCGGACCCAGTAAATTCTCTCTGAACTCGTCCAGGAGCATCAGTTGTTGCATTCACAACTGGCGTGAAAAGAACTGTTGCGGAAGTACCACCTGCTTTCGTAGAGGACATGTTCCAGTCAAAAGCGAACACTACACTTGTGCCTGCTGTATATTGTAGATAACTGGCTTCTTCCCAATCGGAAGCACCATCATCCGCAGCCCAAGCAGCAGTAATAGAGAAATTGTCATTATCAATTTTCGTAACTGTTTGAATCCCGTTATAACTTGTTGTTCCTCTGATGGTGATATAGTCACCAGTTACAAGTCCGTGAGTACCACTTGCCACATTTGTTTTACCTGTACCGTCTGAATAAGCCGTGATTGCTGCTGTTTTACCAGCGGCGAATGTAAATCCATTCAATGCACCAGTAGTCATATATCGTACCGCGTTTTTCTCATCAACTGTCTCAAGCGTAGTAGCTGTTGCGTTTACATTCAAGTACATCTCTCCATATTGAGATACGCTAGATCCAGCAATCTGCACTGCGTGTTCTATCCCCGCACCATCTTGAAAGTAGGGTAGATTGTCCGACTTCGCATAAAGTTTAGCAATACTAGGTGTTGTGGCTGGAGTTGTGATTTCCGCCAGTGGCACAAAGCTTACTACACCGTGTTTTGTATCTGCCATATTATTTTTTATTAAAAGATTAGTATTTTTTCTTTGAGTAGATAGTCCAGTCAGCGTCATCAGCGGCTCCTGTAGATGCCACTACTTCAATTTTTACATATTTGAATTGACCGAAGAACCCAGCCGAGTCATTAAGCATGTCTGTTGCTGTGTAGCTAGCAAGCCCGTAAGCATCTGTAGTTACATCATAATAGACACATGAGCTTTGAGCTGTCCCGTCGTCTTGGATCGAACCGTAAACTTTTACTGTTACAGTCCCCGAACCACCACTTAAAACGAGTTGAAGTCCGAGATTAGAGTGTCCGTCCATGTCAACATAGTAGTTGTATGTTCCATCAGCTCCATTCGTGACATCAGCCAAGGTAGCTTCAAGGTGATGAGTTGAGATTGGATCTGTTTCACCGGTTCTAAGGTTTTGGTTTGTGTAAGAGTAACCAGCGACGATCATCTCTCCGTAAATAGTGAATACGGCTTTAACTCTATCTAAAGCGCCAACTGCTGCCCTTTGAGCTGCAACTGCTAGTCCGCCGATACCTACTGGGTTTCCTGAATCAACTGCGTCGTCTGCTACGTCGCCTTGTATCTCTACCAGATCATCGTTAGCCAATACCACGGGGATAGAAGCTGCTGAAGCTTTTTGTCCTAGAGTAACAGCAGTACCACCAACTTTCGCGATATTAACGTCTGAAGCGATTCCTCCTCCACCACCTGATACTGCGATATTAACATTGTATGCAGTCGAAGTTAGAGTCACGCTGTTGTCGTCTTTAACACCGTAAACCATACCTGTTCTGTGATCTACACAGTATTCACCGTTTACAAATCCATCCGTTACAGCAGCAGCTTTAGCAGCTAGCTGAAGTAAGTTGTTGGCTGAATCACGTTCTACCATCTCAGCAGCTATTTGATCGAACTGTTTAAGCGTTAGAAAGGCCGTTGAAGTAAAAGAGAGTGATGTATCACCGTATGTACCTACAACGTCTCCTGCGGCTCCTAATATGTTCCTGTTCGCGAGCTTACCTACTACTACTGTTCCTGCAGCTTGTCCTGCGTCTATAGTATAAACTCCTGCGTTGAAATAATAGAGTTGAACTGTTTCACTTGCGACTGGTGTCAAAGCGTCGCTTCCTACTCCGTCTACAGGCATTCTCCTTTGCTCGGAGATCTCTGTCTGTTGTTTGTTTCTAAATAACATGCGTGTTGAGTTTTAAATTATATTTACTCCATTATGGGAGGGAGAAGCCCGAAGGCTTGCCCCCTTCCCTCCTAAATGAAGTTAAGTCAGATGACTTACATTTGAATTACTCTGTACTTGATTGTTACTCGTAGTTCGTTATCGTCACCAGCGTTACCAGCAATTTCTGAACCAGAAGTGTTATCAAGAACCAAAGCCTGGTTTTCGATAGCAGCTTGAGCAACAATCGCGTCTTTAATTGCGATTGCGTTTGTTACTGTGTCAGCAGCTTGGTCAATGAAACCTGTTGTCTCAATAGCCTCTGAAACAATTACACCAGAACCATCCGTATAACGGATAGCTAGGTTGTTAGCTGATTCAGTGAACACGTTAGTTCCACCATACTTGAGTCTCAAAGAAGCATCTTGAAAGATATATCCTCTGCCAGCTCCAGGAGCAGGCAATAACTCGATTGGCGTAGCAGCTAGGTTCAAAACCTGAGCCGATGTAAGGTTTACTGAGAAAACCTGTGCGAAAGCGTCGCTGATTGAAAATTGTCCTGGGTTTGGAGTATTAACATCTCCACCTACAGTGTAGTAACCTGGAAAACCTCCACCGCCATCCATGGCGAGAATTTGGTTCCCAGCGCCTTTAGCTACTTCCTCAGCAGCTCCACCAACAGCACCGCGAAGAATTGCTCCTTCTGTAAGTACTAATTTAGCAGCACCTACTTTCTTAGCTCCGATAGTGATAGCTCCAGTATTAACTAGGGTAGCGTCTCCTGACATTGCGACTTCAGAAGTCACGCCAGTAGCGTCTCCTACATAGATACTACCATCAGCTAGAGTGTCTTGGATATTTGCTTTGAGAGAAGGTACACCAGCAGCACTTACGCTGACGATCTCCGTCCCTCCGTCGGTCTCTAGCGTTGAGCCAGCGGCCATGACGTTCTTTTTGCCCATTATAAATGGGTCTTTTCCACCTGCCATAATAAATAAGGGTTAAATGCTAGACATTGTAAGTCATTTTCACTAGACGTTGTTTGTCTCTTGTGAAAACATCTGCGCCATACATAGCTGTACCAAGAATGTTGATACTTTTGTTAGCAGGCTCTTTTCTCTCTTCAATTTGTGGTTCAGACTGTACAACCAATGAAGGCGCACCAGTCATTCCGAACAACATGCTAGCTGTTTCTGTACCGAATACATTTGTTCCAGTAGTGAAAGCTTCAGATCCACCAATCTTACCATAAGCGGTAATTGTAGTAGCGTCAGCTTCCCATGCTCCAGCTGTAACTTGTGCGTTTAGGTATTCACGTTCTTGATCTGTTCCCCATCTGACGAAATCACCAGCTGAAGGGATAGTTGTGTTGTTTACAAGTGCAAGGAAGATAGCTTGGAAATCAGCTAAGTTCGCTCCAACCTTAATTTCTCCTGCAGCAGCAGTCGCACCGTCAGCGATACAAGTCCATGTGTAACCTAGAAGGTCGAATGTGTCTGTAGCTGTTGGGATAGTGTCTACTGTAAGAACTACTGTTGAAGGTAGATCGTTTGATTCGTAAACATTGAATCCTGCGCTTGTAGTTCCAACAAATCCATTAGAAAGAGCTGAATCTGCACGGTTGAATCCGTTTGCAACATCAATTTGAGCAAGAAGCCCGATTCTTTCAGGATCAAGAATAGCAAAAGGTACACCGTCGTTACCTCTTTGACGAGATAGTGTAGATGTAACATCTGTCATCAAGCTGAAGAAAGTTGATGTAGAAAGTGTTCCTCCTACAACTGTACCTGCAGCGTCGTTGATGAAAGTAGTCAAACAGAATTGATCGATATTTCGAGACAATTGGTAAGCCATCTCCTCAGCGTTTGCATCCATCCATGCTGGATCATGCGCTTGTAGGTTTTGTAGAGGATCGTAGTTTTGAGTAGCAATCTTTACTTGATCAACAGTAAGTTGGTCTGAAGTGAAAGCTGCGTCGTCAATTGTAGAGTCAGTAGAGAAAGTGTAATCTTGTACTCTAACTGTAGCTGAGTAAGGAAACTCAATTACTTTACCTGGTGTAATGTTAGCTTCAAATCTTGTGTTAGCGATTGAAGCACAGACCAATCGTGAACGCAGGAATGCTTGTGTCATTCTTGCGTAATACGTTGGGTTTACTACTGTATTTGCCATTGTTATTAGGTCTTAAGAAATAAATTCTTAGACCCTCCAACCTATCTTCCTCGATAAGATTTACTCTTACTCTTGGCTAGCTCCTGAACCTGTTTATGAGACAATTTGTGTAAGTCCATGACTTTTCTTTCCTCATTAGTTTCAGTTACTCCCCCGCCTAGAGTTGGAACGCTCGTAGCTCTCCTTGCATAAGACATATCGTCTAGATCAACGCCAGCCAGCTTGATAGCTGTTTGTAGAGCGTCATGTGATCCTAATTTGACCTTGAACCGATCAAATTGAGACTTAATCTCTGCTCTTTGTGCTTTAGTTGTTCCTGCAGCATTGAGCTGCTCTTTTAGAGTGTCGAATTTGACAGCAGTACGCTCTATAGCCATTTCTTCTCTAGCCATTTCACGCGCTATCTCTCGAGCTTTGTCCTCTGCAAGAGTAGTTTGTTCCTTCTTCTCTGCCGCTAAGTCTTGTGAAACAAGTTGTTGGAGCCAGGGTTTATCAGCGTAATCTCCTAAGGTTTTAACACCTGATTTGATGTCTCTGATAGCCGCGTTCTTAAACTCGTCTCTAGCTTTTTCAGCAGGTTCGAGGCCTTGTTTGTTTTCTTCATCCTTTGAGACTGGCTTTTGCTCACTCTCATAGGTGTTACTCACAGCGTCTTCGCTGGAGTCATCGGCGTCAGTGGCTTTTGAAGTGAAAAGCTCATCTTGGCCGTGCTTCTGGTCTGACATGTTCGATATGTTAAGGGTCAAAGTGAGGTGAAATACCTCTTTCAAAGGACGATTATTCGTCCTCTGTCAGTGATTCTTCAGCTTCTAGTTCCTCTAAACACTTCGCCATTGCTAGTTCCCAACTCATCGCTCCCTCCCTAAACGCTTCGTATTCCTGGCTTGTAAAGTTAGAGTTCTCACAATACGAGAATAGGATATGCTGTCTAAGTTTCTTGATAACATCAAGGTTGTTCCCGTAGAATACCCCAAGCCCTTTAGCTTGATGCGTTCCTAAAACATCCTGATATTTCGATTCGTCCATTATGCTAGTTTTGCTTTAAGTTCTTTGTACTCCTCTTTTAGATCACTCTTCAACCACGCTCTTTGAGCTTTCAACTCAGCGAAACGTAACTGATCAATACTCGGTGCTTCTATAGTAGTCTCAACTGTCTCTATTACAGCAGTCTTAGGTATTGGGAAATAATGTTTCTTATCAATGTCTTGCACTCTATCTAGTGCCACTTTATTACCTTTATCATCTAGAGCCATGATCTTAGGTTGAGTGAAATGTTTAGGTGCTTCATTGATCATCACTCCGTTGAAAGGATAAGGTTTGCTTCGTGCCATAATTGATTTTGGTTAGAATATTGCTGTTGGCTCTGTAGCCCTGACGTTTATTGATTGTCTCTCCGTACTAGCAGGTGCTTCTTGTTGCGCTGCTTGAGGTGGAGCTGCTTGTTGTTGAGGCATACCATACTCTTCTCCTGGTATATCAACATCGTTAAGTTGTGATAATTGGTTCGTGATCTTTGACCTAGCCTGACTACCTGGCGCGGCTAAGTTCAACATATTTACTAGCTGTGCTTTCTTAAGCTTACTCATATCTGCTCCGCTTCTAGCGTTGACCTTTACAAAGTAATCGTACTCCGCAAGCTCTTCCGACAAGAAACCTAGCGTGATCCCTTCAGGGAATTTCTCGTTGCCTCTTATCTTCATAGCTACTTCATTGATACCGTTGTCTTTGAACTTCTGTTGAGCTTCAGGATCTCCTACCTCTGAGACTGGTACATTTACTGTTGTTGTGATCTGCAAAGGTGTTTTGTCTTTCTTAGAGATAACTTTAGGGATCTGATCTAGTAGGATCTTATATAGGAACTCGAACTCAGAAGCGTTCTTCTCCATCATTTGCTTAACAAAAGCGTTTGCGTTCTCTTCATCACTCAATATCTGCGTTGCAGTCACGTTAGAAGCCTCTAATTCGTCAAGATGGATCCCAAGTCGTTTACACTCCCTGTCGATCATGTCCCACATCAACTGTGTCTCCCCTATATTGTTTTGGCTTGTGATTGATTGTAAACCTACTTGATTAGTGCCAGAAGAATTGTATTCGACTGTGATGATAGGTTTCTTACCTTGTTTGCGAGCTTCCCGAGCTTTAGCTATCTGATTGACAACCTCAGCAGATTTACCTTGTGGTACATTCAAGAACGTATCAGGGTAGGTGTTATCTTCTGCATGAGACAATCCCATGTTAAGAAGTCTCTGGTACTCTAGTGATAAATCATAAATCGCTTCTATTAGTCCGTGGTTATAGAACCCTTCAAACGATTCCATACAGATTAGTTGCATGATCGGGATATAAGCTTCCTCTACTTTAGAGAACTTATCTTTGAAGATGTAAGGGTAGTTCTTACCTTTCTTCTCTTCTATAACTGTACAAGATGATCCTGCGAACACTATATAGTGCTGATTCGCTAGATCGAAGAAGAAACAAACTTCAACAATGTCTTCCTCTTCGCTGTTCCTGTAATCTTGTTGATCTAAATCTTGTAAATAATTGTAATCTCTCGGGATCTTACCTAGTCCAGCTTTCTTTTTCATCTTAGGATAAAGAGCTATGAACTCTCCCCAAGTGTAAGTAGTGACAACAGCAGCCTTGTTGACAGGCTTGCTACCACTTCTCATCGAAGTAGCTTTCTCATCTACATAAAGATTGTTGTTAGCGATAGGCATAAACTTGAAAGGGAACCCTTTCCCTTTCTCATTAGTACCAAACATCATAAACCCGTCTCCGTAAGCTAATTGGAATTGAAAAACACCACCTTTATCTCGTAAAGCCTGGATATATCCGCTCTTCCTCAGAACTGTAGACATGCCGTCAGTAACGATCTTCTCCATCCAAGGCGGTCTCTGTGCTCCGTGGATAACAGCATCAAGAGGTTTCATCCTAGAAGCAGTCTTCCAGTACGCCTGTTGAGGTTTCTTACTATTAACCTTCCTCGGTCCGCTAGCGTCGTGAACATTAAACCCGTCCTCAATAAAATCTTTGATCGATTCGTTCTTCCCGTCCCGCTCGCTTTTGTAGTCGTAGTTCTCTGCTAACAGTTTCAAAGCTGACTTAACAGCCCTGTTATCTTTGTTATCAACAGGATTCGGATTAGGCGTTGGATCCAAAGTATCACCATGCGAAGTTGAGGAAGATGCCATATACAAGTTTTAATTTTGACGTTCGTATTCTTACTACCATAAGTCCCAAGAAAGGTCAAGAAATTTACTTCTTCTTCTTTATAAGATCACTTAGCTTAACTTCAACCTTGTTATCCTTCTTGCCTTCAGGTTCAAAAGTCTTCTCTTCTTTTGGTGTTGGTAGTTTGACTGGCATAGTTGACCACTCCATACATTTCTTCTCTATAAGGTAAGAAACCACTTTGGAGTCAGCGCGCAACTCGACCCAGTAACCTAGATCTTTGTCTCTTTTTAGACCGTGAGTATAGATTGTCTCGCAACCCTCAAACTTAACTTCGTACCAGTTCATCCCTTCTGTACCTATTTCTTCAGGTTGGTACATGACCGCAGGTAGTTCTAGCTTTTCCATAATGTTTATGGTTAAGAATAAATATAGTTGTCAATAGCCTTCTCAAGCTCTTTATCGTCTCTTCTTACAAACTTGTCTCTCATTTGCCAGGTGATAGCACAGTTATGGACCAGCACGTTGTTAGCAAAGTACTCTGGGCAACCCTGCACTTGCAAGTTATAAACCGTCTGGTAAGTGCTTCCTTCTTCTAAGGGCATGACACTCTTTTGAACATCTTTCTTGATGAGGGATGCTTGTTTTGAATTTTTTCTTACAGATAGAGCATGTTTTTTCTTTCTTTGGATTCCGTCGTTTTGCGTTATTGCTTTTCTGGAGACACCACCTAGAACAAAACTTTGCATTCCAAGTAGCACTTTTAAAGACTTGTCCACAAAGAACGCACTCAGTATCTTTCCCTTCTTTGTTTTTGTGATACCTTCGTAGCCCTTCGGTGAGCTTTTGCCTGTTTTTATTGGCCAACTCTCTTCCCCTTTCTTTTGCCCCGGGAGTATTGCCGTGGAGCTTGTTGTGCTCTGTTTTTGACATACACACAAGGTTTTCGAGCTTGTTATTGCTCGGGTCATGGTCTTTATGATGGACAACATATCCTTCTGGAATGTCCCCGAAATCATCAATCCAGATTTGCCTATGCAGGTAAACGCCTTCTTTTTTCCATTTCGCCCCTCCTCTGTAGTAAACTCGGTGGTTTTGTCTAGTTGCATCAGGGTATCTGTGGTATTTGACATCTCTGTATGTGATAGTCTCTCTATTTTTTGTGCTTTTGAGTCCCATGCGTACAGCTTATCGCAAGTGCTAACGTATGACAAGTCTTTTATTTCGTTGTCGTTACAGAAGACAGGATGATCTAGCGTCCCTGTAAGCCCAATGTTTGTTGTTACTTCTTTTACATGGCCACAAGTCGCTATAACCTTTTTGTACCCCTCTCTCGTAAGAACTTTATCCCCTACCTTAATTGACTCAATCGGCCTCTGCCCTTTGTCAGTCAACACCGACGTTCCTTTTACAAAACATGACATCACCCGATCCCAGTGACGAGTCTGCTCTGGATCGAACCGTATCTGTCGTAAATCTTCAGGGTTGTAAGTCTTCAATTCTTTATACAATCCTCGAGACTTGACTTTAATTAGCTTTTCTGTTAAAGCATCTTTTAAATCATACAGCATCAACGGCTTACTCTTGCTTGTTGTTCTCCAACCTAGTTTTTTAGTTACCTTGTTTGTACCACTTTCTTTCTCTTCTTCAAAATATACAATGGCTCCTAACTCCTTTAGCTTGATGACTGTAGCCAGTCCACAACTGTTGCGTTCAGGTGCGATCAAACACCCTCCGTACTTGTTAGCCCAGTTGTACAACTCATGACCAAACAAATCAGGCTCTATAATATTTGAAACGAACTCTGCTACCACTTCACCGTCTGTAAGGTCTAAGATGTGAGCTGTTGAGCTATCTAACCCGACTCCCTCCGCAACATCTGCTGCCATAACGTAAGTATGTTTCCTGTTGAAGTTAGCGAACACAGTCCAATCTCCAACCTTAGTACCATCTTCAAGGAACTGTTTCTGCCATTCCAGGATCTCGCTAGGGTACATCTTCCCGTCTTGAGCGTCAGCGTAGTCTCCTTTCCAAACATGCAAATACTTCCCGTTGTCAGCTTCTTTATCGTACTCCAGCTCTTTCATCAGAACTTTAGGGAAATACGGATTCTCTTCATAAGATACAGGTATGATGATTGAGTCAGGTGGTGGCCCTTTCTCTCCTCTAAACATAACATCTACAGGATCATACTCACTGTCAGGATTCCAGGTGAACCATATCTCTGATTCTTCAGCACGGATAGTTGGTATCAATAGATCTAAACTCCTTCGTGAAACCGTACTGGCTTCCTCGACCCAGCAAACATCGATATTCTCCATTGACTTCACAGCTTCAGGATTGTTCCTTAAACCCGCAAACAAGAAAACAGTACCGTTCTTCCCTCTAATCTCGCCCTGTGTAGAAGTATAAAACCATCCTAATCCACTATCTCGTATCTTGTCGTCTAGCAGTTGTTTAACAGAGTCCTTGATCGACTTCTGGATTTCCCTACAACACAAGAACCGCATAGGCTTCTCAGCACCCTTTAAAACTAGAGCCTGTGCGAAACTATGAGATTTAGCACTACCTCTTCCTCCGTAAGAAGCTTTGTACCGAGAAGGCTCAAACATCCTATCAAACACCTTTGGTATGCTTACAGTGGTCAAGTTATTATGTTATAGTGCAGGTCTAACTGGGGTGCGAACCGAGGAGAGGCACGAAAATCACGGGGTTTTGCCTTTTCCCCATTAATTTTGTCAAGGGCTACACAAACTCAACCTTCACACTGTGTCCTACTTTGTCGGTCTCTTCACCTGATAGTAGTTGGATGTTCTTGGTCAGCTTGTCTAGCGCGTCTGTTTTATCTTTGTACCTAATCTCGTTCAGCTCTTCTGTCTTCAAGGAGTCGATCAACCTCTGGCGTTCTGCTATCATCTGTTGAACAAACGGATCGGAGGCTTTTTTAAAACCTTTAGACTCAGTTAAATTAGATGGATTCTTTGCAGTAGCATCTGTATAACCAGCTTCGCGCATCGCCTTAGATACGTTTCCATGGTTTTCAATGATTCTCTGAACAGCCTTTTTTTGTTTTGTAGTAACCATATCAAGTATATTGTATCATAAGCTAAACATAATGCAATGTTCAGCTTGGCTAGGGCTCTAGGGGGAGGAGGCAGAACGAGATGGAAGGCGTACAGGAGTCGAACCTGCTACTTATCCATTGCCTCTGTCGCGCGCTGCCTTTGGCCGTCGCCACTCCTCCCCTTAAAGTTCTAGTTTTTAATGTTCAGTAGCTCTGGGTGCTCGTACTTGTTTCCTATTATTTCGCCTTTTCGCCATAAATAAAGTCTCATGCCTTTTTTGTTTGGAATGTGTGCCTCAAACAAGCCACTCTGAAACTCGATAACCCCAATATCCCCGTCTGTCGTCTGCAAAATATCCCCCTCGTAAATCTCCTTGCCGTTCTTGTCTTTGAGGCCTGTGTATTGCATCCAGATAAAATCGTCGTTTGAGTAACCACTGTCCGTCTCGATAACAAACCCGCAGGCCCTTTTAATATCAGCCTCTTCGGAGTAGAACATCTCTCCTCCGTAAGTTTCGCCGTGCTCCTCTCTTAACTTCTCCCACGCTCTAAATTTGATTTCTCTCATAGGTTAGTTTGTTATTAAATGTCTATATCTGGTCCTATTCTGGTAATTTTCTTAGTTTTACTAACAGCTCTGCCAAGGCATCAAACGTCTTCTCTTCGTCGCGCTCGTACGTTGTGTCCATCGCTGCCATTATTTCGTCTTCAACGCCAGCAATAACCCGGGCGCGGGCTTGTTGTTCTTTCCTCCTGCCGTACTCCCGTATGGCGTCTTTCTTTTCTTTGTCTTGTAGTATTTCAAGAGTAGAGCATAAGAAATCCCAGTACTCCTCCATATTGTTATATGTCATTTTTGTTTGGGGTTATTAAGTACGACGTCATTAGGTAAATCCCACACTCTTTTCTCCAACGCATCCAGCCTCTTGTCTTGTTCTTCTGATTTCTTGGCTAGATCGTCTAGGAACTCGGCAGTGACGCTCTTGTGGTATGATTGGCCATCCTTCTTTAGACGTTCCTGGATGTAGTCGTTAAAAAGTTTCATACTTGTTTTATTGTCCGTACATACAGAATATTGCGAATGTCATCATGCCAGCGAAAGAGAGTATCGAGGCTGAGAACGTGATTAAAAATATTATTTGGAGGGTTGTGTGCATTATTTCTTGTCTTGAGCTTTTTTAACTTGTTTGGCTTTTACAAGCAGAGCGTCTTTGACCAGCTCGTACGCCTCCTCTATTACCAACTGTTGTCCAAGAGTTGTTAGCGTTTCGTTCTCGTCGAGGATACCTGTTTCTACAAAAGTTTTTTCAGGATCTTTGCGAGTGATTGTCTTCCATGTTTTTTTGAAATCCATTGTTTTTTTGGTTAATGGTTTGGTAAATTTATTGATTAATGGTGGCATATAATATGCGCGGCTATTTTTTATTACTTTTGTATATATACAGTCTGTCACTTGTTGACACGATAACCCTGTGCCTGCAACGCGGTAATACCACGGTTGAGAGTCTAGTCCGTGGTCCTTTAATGCCTTGTCCATCTCTTCGCTTAACTCTTTTACGCCCTTGCTGTAAGTTCCCGTCTTAATCTTTTTAATTGGTTCTGTTACCAGCTCCAGCTCTTTATCTGCCCAGGCATAGAAGTTGTCGTTGTCGTCTGTACAATAGGGGCAAGACGAGAGGAGGTTTATCCTGGATATAGTAAAAACATCTCCAATGTGTTTTTTTGCCACGGCTACTGGAGTCTGTATGACCCTAACTTTATCGCCGACTTTGAACTTGGTGGTTGGTTCTGTTGATTCTACTTTTTTAAAGGAAGCTACACAGTCAGAAATGTAGTCGTACATTACCCACGAATACTTATACCCAAGCTTATCATCGCAAGAATATCCTTCTTGTTCATTCTGGCAAATATAAAGCTTTTTATAATTTTCCCAGTACTGCATATTCACTTTGGCGTCCGTGATTTTCCTCCCGTCAATAGTACAAGTCACGCTATCACCGTGCTTTAACGTTTCTGCTATTTTTTTGTTTTCTGACCATTCCATAATTGTGTGTTTTTAAGAACTTAGTAATGCCCAGATGTAGAATGCCACAAACGCTCCGATTAGAACCAGTCCAAGATCAGACATTGTGTTATTGTTTAGGGAATAACTTGCTTGCCTTAGCGCCCAACGCTTCAGATAAAGCAGCCTGAGTCGCTAGAGTGGGAGTACATGCACCTCTAGCGATGACACTGATCCCGCTTTGAGTCCGACCAGCTCTTTCAGCCAACTGTTTTTGTGTCAGCCCAAGAGATCGTCTTACTTTGCGTAAGGTGTTTTTAGGACGCATAGCCTCTTTCTCGGCTCTCTTTATTACCTTAGTAACATGTTTTGAAGCCTGTCCTAGAGCCTCCATAAACGTCTCAACCCCTAAGTACATGTATTGTAACGCCTGGTGTTTGTTATAATTCGCCTCTGATACAAAGACAAGGATCATTCCGACTACAAACAAGCTAGTTACGGCTATCGCGCCTGTAGTTGTGGTGACAAGTATTCTGCCCAATATATAACTTGCGAGCATCAATATTGCCCAAAAGGATATTGTCAGCTTAGACATAAAAGATGGTTTTCTCATGGGGATCTTTAGTTAGAAATTAAATACACCCTGTGTGATTTAAATATAAGCTAGTCTTAAGCAAAAAGCAAGGGTATTTTAGCAAAAACCTTTGAACCGATCCATCTTATCTGCAAGAGGGTCTTTCCCCTCGGCTATTTCCAGCATCCTGCGTTTGTAGAGCCAGCAGCTTTCGTAGATACTCGCTATTGTGCAAGCAGGGATCTGAGCGTATTCGCAGTCCTCTCCCTCTAGACATAGTTCTCGACATTTCTCGTATGGGAAGATTTTCATTGTAAAGTCATTAATAGTTTTTGATTCATTCTTCGGCAGAAACTCTTGATCTCTATGCTTGGCGTGCCATCCCCTCTTCTGGTTATTCCTTTGATGATCCAGGTGTTTTCCTCGTCGGCTATCACATCGCCTATTTCAAGCAACTCATCCCTCCTGTGAGGTAGTCCAGTGCGTCTACTGAAGATTGGTATTTTGTCCATGATGTTATATTTGCTTTAAATGTGCTACATACCCGAAAGACACGCTGCCGAACCGTCTGGTCCGCGTTTTACCACTTTATCGGCTGTTAGAACGACTTTGTAAGTATCACCGCCTTGCTCCACTACTTTTGTCATTTGCGTCGCGCTAGTGTCGTTTAACGATAGAATTAGGCATGTTAGCTTGGCGAGTCTATCGAAGTTGTTCTTAATGTTTGGATCTTTCATGTATTTGTAATAATTTTTGTATTCTTGAGTCTTCTAACTTCCTTCTAATCGCTTGAGCTTCTTCTGTGTTCATAATCCAGTATTTACCTTTTGGGTCTTCTCTTGTCTCCCATGCACTCGAATCTCCTTCAACAAGATCTCTTCTTCTAGTAAACCCCGAAAGAATGGTCTTGCTCACTGAGTTGTTCGGTTAGATATGCTTTCTCTAGAGATAATTCTAGCACTTGAGTTCGTAAAGACAAGTTCCACAGGACTAGGCTCAGTACCATGACTAGCATTAGAAACCACGGGATCAGCTCTATTGCTGCGCTAAGGAGTGCGCTGGTCTTGCTTGGTCTTTGTGTTGGTGGGTAGTGTTTCATGTTTGTTTTTGGTTGTATCTTTTGTTACACCTTAACGCCCTGCAATCCTTACTGCAAAACCGGACTATTTGCCCTGGACAATTTATTTGTAGTTCTCCGCCACATACTTCGCATTTCTTATTCATGGTGTTTAGTTAAAAGACTTAGGTGAATAAGATTGATCTGCTTCCATTTGTTTGACTTCCTCTTTGTAGAATTTAGTCATTTCCCAGAGTAGGTCGCGGTCTAGCGGGTTCGGTGCGTCCATAATCTTCTCTAAGTTCTCCACGGCAGATGTACTGATTTTTTTACATAATCCTTTCCTGTAGCTTACGATGTTTCCGTACATATGCTTGTTACATCTTTTGCATTGGAGATTAACATTCTTCTCGTTGTATTTTACGGCTTTGTAATTTCGGGATATGTAATGTCCAGCGTCAGCGTCTTTGTAATGCACCATCTTTCCACAACTTATGCACAACCCTATCTCTCCACCTCTTGAATCTCTGAGTCGGATATATCTTCCGAATGTTGTCCATAGTTTATTATCCATCTCCCTAGCGGTAGGAATGTTGAGACCTAGAGACGTGTAGCTTAGATTGAACGCTTGAGATAGAGCCTTGATAGTTTCCCATGTGTACCTACCGTCGTTTTCAACTGTTTGAATCTGACCTACAGTTAGCCCAGTTTTCTCGGCGAGGTCTTTACGACTCCATCCGTTTACGACTCTGCGGTTTTGTATGTTTGTCATGGTGTTTGTTTTTAATTACCAGAACGGCACTTCGTTTGGCTCGGGTATGTTTAGCCCGAATTGCATAGCTCCCCAGCGCCTTAAGAGAGTCATGTATTCTTCAAATCCGTCTGTTTTCATCGAAGCTGTACTTCTGACTGTTTGCCGTGGGTTTCCTTCGTGATCGATGATGGTCTTTTTTAGATGCTCCCATTTTAGAGCTTCGTGTGTTTCTTCGTTTGTCATGCCGAAGTAGTCAGCGAACACAGGGATCAGCACACCCCAGTAATATCGGTTCTGGTTGCTACTCCTGCTGTCCTTGAGCCTAGAGATATTGATCCTGATCTTTTGACTAGAGAATTGCGTGACGTAATCGTCGAAACCTTCGCGGTTGTCGATAACCAGCTTCCCGTCTTCCGTGACGTTGCCGTAGAATTGTAATTTTATTTGGACCACTATTTCTTAAAGTTAAAGGTTGCTATTCTTTTATACAGAATGACTTCTGTCTCCGTGACCTCTTTATGGAACTCTGCTTGGTTCGCGTCAGTATATCCGTTGTCCCCTAAGAACTGCACATATTGTTTCTTCTTCTCCATCTTCGCCCTCTCTTCTTCTTGCTTTTTAGCGACTCGCGCAGCTTCGTCTTCCTCGGCCTGTTTGGCATCGAGCCCGTCTTGCTCCCTCTTTTTTTGATCGTCGATAAGTTTTTGTCTATCTCTCTCTGCGTCATCTTTCAACCTAGCCTCTCTCTCTAGCGCAAGGAGTTTGATGTTTTTCTCGCGCTCTTTTGCGTCTTTTTCAAGCTGCTCCTCTCTCTCTTTCACTTCTTTAGCTTTACGCACTGCATCTTTCTTTGCCTGCTTCTCTGCTTCAATCCTGGCTTTTTTAGCAGCCTCTTCAAGCTCTTTCTCTCTGGCAATCTTAGCTTTTTCCTCTTCTAGTTTTCGCTTCTCCTCCTCTAAGTATTCTGAATTTTTCTCATTGTAAAACTCCTGGAATATCTCTGGGGACATAAGTAGTAGTTCGTCATTTGCAACCTCAACCCCGATTTTTTCAAGTTTCTCTTTGCGTTCTGGTAATACGGCTTGTCGCCCGATCTTAACCTTCTCTTCTTTGACTTTATCCTGCTTCGCTTTAAGCTCCTGCTCAAGAGGTTCGATTATAGCAATTAATTCTTTCTCTAGGGTAATAACTCCTTTCTGGAAGTCTATTGCCTCCTGTCTCAACTCTTTACCCGTGTGTTTGATTGCGACCCTTTTAGTTTTTAGATCCTTCCGTGCAACATCAACCATCGCATAACCTGTCACATCATCAATGCCTGTGATTTCCAGGGAGCTGTATTTATCAGCCAACTTTGTTAGTTCCGCTCTTTGGGGAGAGAACTTCTCTATGTTTAGATCGTTCATTGTTTTATTGGGTTACTGATTTGAATTTATCCTGCATACTTTTAATCATCAACCTACCTGCCCCAAGCCCGATCATTAGTTTCTCCTGGGCTACAGGATCAAGCCGTACCTTGGTAATTTTTATACTTGGCTTAAAGTTGGGATTGAAATAAACAAGATCACACCATTCTGTTTTAGTCACAAGCATTTGCATTTGCACCTGCCAGATATACTTAGAATCGACCTTGCCGTCTAGTAAGAACTTGAAGTAGTTTTTATCGTTCGGACATTTTATCTCCACCAGCCCATCGTCTCCGATTAACCCGTCAGGACTACACCCAGAGTAATCATCTAGTTCTACAAACCCTACCCCTTTAACAACCGACCCTGTCTCTAGTTCGTACAACTCCCTAGCATCACCTTCTAGCTCGTTCCCTCTCTCTGTATCTGCGTTAGAATAATGCTCTTTCTCTGCTGATGAATAAGCCTCGGACATCATCTCAAGGATGTATGTTTGAAGTCCTTTGCCATTGGCTCCGATTGCGGTTGCGTGGCTAGCAGACATCTTGCCACGTCTCACAGCAAACCACTCTTCTGTTTGTTGCTCCATGTTATACACTTTCATTTGTAGATTGAGTTAGTTGTTGTTTTTTTTCTACGATCAACGCCATCAACTCTTTTCCTTTTCCTTGGTTCTTCTCCCAAAACACTTTTAGATCTTTCGGGTTCTCAATCGCTTCGAGTTCGTCGATAAGTTTGTCATACTTAGCTTTGTAATACTCTTCCATTTCCTTGCTAGAGGCTATTTCACCAGATGCTAGATAGCCTAATGTTGCTAAGGCTCTACCTATACTGATAGTTTCAAGCTTCTCAAACGCTTTGAGTTTTTTGCTAGCAGGAATATCCATTATAGCATGACCAGTTGCTTCCGCAGACGATTCGTCTTGCTTGCTCTTGATTACACGAGCTTTGAAAACTACATGTGTCTCGGTCATTTCAAACTTGGTTTCAATCAGTCCGTTCGGACATTCTTTTCGGAACAGTTTAAGCCTTTCCGCCACCTTAGCGTAATCAGCACTGCCTACCTTCATTGTTTTAACTTTATTCATTTACTTTAGATTTAAGAAGTTTGTCGATTATTACTGTTAGGCGTAAATGTACTTGGTTTAATTCTTCCTTTGCAATGTCACTCCCCTCGTACGCCATATCTTCAAGGAGCTTTACTGCTGACATCGCGTCGTCATAAATTACCGATCCTGAATGAGACATAGTGTTTGGGGTTATTTCTTGTAAATACATAGCCACAGGTAAACTGAAGCTGGTAGATATAAGATGAATGCCCATACCGAGGCTTCATCTCCCGTAGACATTCCTTCTGCGAATACCAATACGCACGAGAAAGTGACCATGATCGTGGTGTACCATTTTAAGAATTTCATGTGTTTTTTAATTAACGAATAGAATAATTCCCAACGTGATTGCCGCAGAAATAACTAGGGAGATCGACATGTACTGCCAGTTCCTCGGTTCGCTGCGTAGTTGTTGCTTTGTCACCATAATAAGATGGGGTTAGCGGTTATAAAAGTTGTCGTAATCCATGGCCTCGTTAATATCGGGTTCCTCTACTCCACATACGGGATATAGATAGAAGTATTCTCGACACTCATGGTTTTACTGGTTAATGAATTGGGTTTCTATTTCGTCTCGCAATCCAGCGTACAGTCTTGTAACAATGCGTGGTGACGAATCCTTTAGAACCTCTGCGTTTAAAAGATCTGTTAGGTCGAGTACTTGAGCCGTGGTGAGTTCTAATTTGATCATACTTAATTGATTAGGTTACGTTCTTATCATAAGCCTGTATTAAGTAAAAAGCAATAGCATTTTACAGCGTATTGCTCTTTTAATCTTGACCTATGATTCTTTTATGTCTCGTAATCAAACAAGTCTTCTGCTTCTACACCGAATAAAGCCATCAACTTAGCTTGGTTCTCTACACTAGGTTGAGTTGTTTGCGATGCCCAGAGGGTGATTGTAGTTAGACTTACGCCAACATGTTCAGCGACTTCCTTTTGTAAAAACTTTCTACCCATCATAAACCTTTCTTGTGTCTAAAGTTCTCGATGTAGTTTTTTTTGATTTTCATAAAGATTTGGTTACTTCGGTTTTAATCATAAGCGAAGTTTAAGCAAAAGTCAATGTTATTCTGGATACGCACTGGTTTTAATCCAAACCGTTGTAGTATCACCGTCATCTTTTCCTCTATAGGGCTTTCTGTACCCATAAAAGATATGTGTTTTAGGTTGGAGGTGTCCATTTAGGAGTTAAGTTAGGTTTTGTAAATTTTTTTTGCGTCATCTTTTTTATCTTGCCTCTCTGTCATCTGCTTCAGTTCTTTCGTTTTGTTGAACGCTACCCAGTTATTCAACCAGTTGCGTATTCTCATAATAGTAACGATCTTCTTGTCGTTCGCTTTACACCATACAAGGCACTCTTTAACCTGTTTAGTCGCACTCCCTTTCTTTGAGAACTCTTGTATGGCCTGTAGATAAAGGTCAGGTTTTACCCTGTTCTTCAGCTCAAGCATTTCACAGTTACCACAAAACCCCTGCCATAAAGGATTATCGGAATCTTCTTTTTTATATATTTTTTCTTTCTTCTTATCATTCTTTACATTCTTTACATTCTTGTTTGTTGTTAGTTGTTTGTTAGTTGTTTGTTGGTCGTTTGTTAGCTGGCTTGTTAGTTTGTTTGTTACCTTGTCTTGATATTTATCGTAATTACAGATTGTAATAAGGGTGTTTTTGTTTGTTGGTTTGCTTGTTAGTTCGCTTGTTGATTTTAGCTTTTTTATTGAAGTCCTTACATTTTGCACTGTCAGCCCAGTTTCTTTCGCCAAGTGCCCTAAGCTAGTTAATCTTTGCCCTCGTTTAATAACAATCCCCCTCCATTTCTGGTCTTCGTGGTTCGCAATAATAAGTAAATGCAGGAATAAACGACAGGTATTGATGTCGTTGTACCACTCCCATTTAGTAAACTGCCTGTGTAATTTGATCCATCCTTCCATTTGTCTTGTCGTTAGCCTTCAGGGCCCATCCACCAACATCCCCTTTCAAGGAAGCCCGACAAGACTTATGGTGAATAGGCTGTGAAGATTGATATATCGCGCTTGTCGTGCAAAGCAATCATACCTGCCTAAAGCAACTTGTCAACCACAAAGCAAATATTCTATTGCCACAGGCTTAATCTTGGCTTATACTTAGGTCGTACCTAACACTTTTAGAATGACTCAAGAAAAGTACGAACTACGGATTCACAAGATCAAAAATCTTAAGGATAAAGTCGCCTATGTCCTTCTGAACGACAAACAGGCTAGGGATTGCGATATGAGGCTAACTTGTTTGGTATGGTTTAAATTCCAAGAGAAGGACTTGTTTAAGAATCAAGAGGATGTTTGGAGTGTTCAGCTCAGAGACATGCAAAAACTTCCACGAGCAGACAATGTATCTCGCTGGAGACGCAAGATACAGAACGAAGACGGGTTCTGGTTGCCTACGACGTGGGAAGTGGCTAGGAAGCGCAATATCAACAAAATCGCCTGGAGAAACGCCCTGGGGGTATAAGTAAAGAAAGCATCAAAAACTATAGATAGCTAGTAGGCTATGTATAGATAACCAAAAAAACAACATGAACAAAAAAAACATCAAAGAACAACTACTTGAGCTTATGAGTAGCCCTAGTCCGAAAATCAACACGGGCGAAGAGTTCCGCGACAGTGGAGGGGTAGCGGGTCAACCTCTCGAGAAGATTGTCTCTATACCGGTTTACATTGACGACGATTATACGAGTATTGTATTCCGTTTTATCGAAGCACTCGGGGATATAGACGTAATAGAAGGGTTTGACAGTTTTTTACCAGAACAGCCTAACTAACAATCCATCTAATAAAACCTAGTTATGATTAAGCCAACCTGCGAAGTGTGCAAAAAGGAAATATCACAAGATGATATTGCCAGGGCAATGTGGGAGATGTTTAATAAGCCTCGTGTCATATGTGGGGAGTGCGCGAAACAGAATAAAGCCCAGCCCCAGGGCGATAACCAAACAAACCTATGAATAAACAAGAATACAAATGCCAAAGCTATTACGATGATAGTGTGCTTCGTGATTGTAGTTGTGGCCAATGTGATAAAAAGATAGAAAAGATATATGGGTCAACGGAATACATAGAAAAAAACGACATCAAGGTTGGTGTTTTAAAGCTTTTCGTAATTTCGCAATGGGATTGGAAAACTAAAATTACATGCTTTCAAGAAAGCTTGAAAACATTTGGGGGAGGTACTATGTCAATACCGTTCTCACTAAAAAGGTGTATTTATGTTAGCGAAGATAGAACTCATGCAAAATGGGAAAAAGTTAAAAGATTGACGCAAGAAATGAAAGATACATTGATAGAAAGTGGATACCTCTTAACCAAATAAACCTATGAAGAAACAAGTAACAGAACTACTGGACAAGCTATTTTCAAAACAGGAACGCCCCCTTATGATTGGTGATGTGCTTGAGAGGATAGTCGAAAAAGATGCTACTGATAAAATTACTCGTATCCCTGAAACTTGGGCAGGAGAAGAAATGGAAAAATGTATAGGACTTTGGAAATTATGCGGCTTCACCAAGAGCCTACAGCAGATAATCGAGACTAGCGGGTGGATGGAAGAACCAAAAAACATTTCCTGTAAAGAGGGCGAAACTAATTACATGGTTCAAGTTCTAGTAGACCCAAAAGCACAAGCATTAATAGAATTTATATTATCACTAGACTTGTAACAGAAACTAAACCTATATTTAAACTTTAACAAATAACACCATGACAAACCAAGGCTCGAATGGCGTGTACTGCTCGGATGGCGTGTACTGCTCGTATGGCGTGTACTGCTCGGATGGCGTGTACTGCTCGTATGGCGTGTCCTACTCGAATGGCGTGTCCTACTCGGATGGCGTGTACTCCTCGGATGGCGTGTCCTACTCGAATGGCGTGTCCTACTCGGATGGCGTGTCCTACTCGGATGGCGTGTCCTGCTCGTATGGCGTGAAAGAATCTAAAGGAGTTTTCAAGGCTATATTCGGACCGAAGAAAGAAGACAAGCCTACTATATTCGGGAAAGAGGTGTCAAAAAAAAAATACAGCGAAGTACTAAATAAACTCAAGAATGGTTTTGGTTGGAAGCCCAGGGCTAATACAGCTTTTGACTTGTACCTCAAAGGAGGTTCAGACTGGTCGAAGGTAGACGCAAGTAAAATCAAAAAGAAAGAGAATATGTGGGATGATATGCCGCAAGAAATGATAGACCACATCAAGAGTATGGATGAGTTCGATGCAGAATTATTTAAATGGCATACTGGTATCGATGTTGATAAATCTGACACAGTAACAATAGAATACGAAGGCAAGAAAACAGAAATCAGTCGAGAGTCCGCAATAGCACCAAATCTAATAAATGAATAAACAAGTAACAGAACTGCTAGATTCACTGATAGAGGACGTATTGTCAGGGAGGTTCGGTACTAAGAACCGCGCCGAGCTGGTGATGCGTTTGATTGGAATTGAGTGCGCTTTGGCTATTAAAACTAAATTTAAACCTTAACCATGGGCTGGGATCAAATACAAAAAGGCTATCATCCAATCGAGTTGCTATACCTTCCCAATCGCATTTACAACGCATTGGTGTATAATGGCATTGGTGATATACCGACTTTGACTGCTTTAACTAGGAAAGAGCTTCTTACTAAATGGAGTATCGGTCCATACGCAGTCGATCAAATCAAAAAAGCATTAAAAAAACAGGGGCTATGCCTGAAAAGATAGAAAACTTAAAGGAGTGGAAGCGGTTTTTAAGCTGGGTAAACCAACTAAGCCCGTGGAATCTATGGCGCGATGGAGACTTGGAGAAGCCGATTAGCGAGCGAACGCTCAACCCAAAAGTGATCCCGCACCTGGAGAGACTACTGAAATAGTAACTTCATATATATGACCATCTCAAGACCTAAATCTCTACTACCTGCTAGGGACAATATGTCGTACATAGATCATGTTCTAAAACACTGGTCTAGAATAGAAAGGCGTACTGCCTTTAGACTAGGTTCGCGGAACAAAGCGCTTGTTGCGCCTAAGATCTCCCAGGTTGTGATTATAGAGTGGGAAAGTTAAACTCCTACATACTTATCAGCTCCAGCGACGATCCCAGTTGTAACTAGACCGATGAAAGCTCCAGTCAAAATAGTTTCTGGTGTCCATGCTGTCATGTAAACAGGATTCAGGACTCCACCAAGCACGACAGCCCAAAGAGGCAGGACTTTTGAACTAGAGATATAAGGTAGCCCCAGTTGTTTTACAACCTGCACGATACCGAAGATAAAAACAGGTAACTCGAATGTGATGTTCATTGTTTGTAAATTAAGAATTAGATTTATCGTCTATAACGCCTTCTAAGGCCTCTACCGCGCGCATGACCATAGTTATAGCCTCTTCGCGTGTTATATTGTCGAGAGGGCGCTTTCCGTTCGATACCCCCCATGCTTTAGCCTCGTCTATGAAGCCTTTTGCCCACTCAGACGGTTCGTCCTCATCAAACGACGCTAGATAGCCTATAATGTCGTCTGGGATATTGTTACCTGGACAACTCTTGTAGGTTGCGTATTCGCGATGTCCTTGGACGTTGGTGGAAGGGATTTTGTAATCCTTTTGGAGTTGCTTGATTAACTTGAGCGTTGCAAGTGCCTGTTCTTTAGATGGGACTTCTTTATCGAAGTTTCCAACCATGCAGATCCCGACACCCTTAAAATTCATTGATCCTTCTCTGCAATGTGCTCCTGTCTCGTTATCCTTGCGGTATTGTCTGACCTCCCCATCGCCAAATACAACGAAGTGGTAGCCTATGTACCAGCCCTTGGTAGATTTTGGGAATCCCCTGCGTTTGTGGGAATTATTAAAAGAACTCTCGGTGATATTCGCGTTGAGATCACGCGGGGTGATACTGTGATGTACGATAACGTACTCGCGTTTGTTTGCCATATTGTGTGTTTAAGATTTATTTGCTAGCAGGCGCCTCGTGGCCCAAATAGCGACATAACTTTTCACTAACCCATTCTGGGAGTACGACTCCTAAGACGTGGGCATTCTCTATTATACTAAGAACTTCTGTGACTGCCAAGTAAACCACGACGAAATCTTCAAACCATTGAAGCATCGGTGTCAGCCTGACAAGCTGGTGAGCTGAAATAATTAGGATGGAATATAGTATGATCTTGTGTGCGGTATCTCTGAATTTTCGAGAGTTGAGGTTTTTGTGTTTGAACCCTTTCATCACTCCTGTAATCGTGTCCAGAATGACCAGGATAAAAAGTACTTCATACGCCAAAAGATTCTGCCCAATTGCAGTAGCAAGCGCGGTGAAGATAAACGCAAGCAAGGCTTTCGCTCCTATCGATTCGATCAGTCCAGAGATTTTGAGTATCATGAGTAGAGGTGTGAGGTGTTATTGACTTTTTGTTTGATTGCACTTAAGATGTGCTTACTTTAATAAATTGAATATGTACGGGATCCTGGTGATTATAGGCCTCATTGGTATCGTCTCGTGGAAGGCGGGATTAGTGGTCAGTGTAATAGCTGTTATTCTGTTTGTTGATCTTTAAGATTCTCCCCTACGGCAGTAGAAACCAGTATCTTCTCTAGCCCTTCTGGCGTTACCCCTTGAGACTTAAGAAATTCCCCAACGGTTTTTATATCCTTTTTTCCTGATACAAACTCCATGAAGTCACCTGCTTTATAAAGATATTTACCAGCAGTTGTTTTAATAGGGGTGGTAACAAGATCCCATATTGTACTTACAAAAGTACCCGTTCCTCCTTTTAGTCCACCAAGAGTCCTGCCTTTGATCCCAACCTTTTCTAAGGCTTTTAAATTAGCCCAGTCTAAGTACGCAGTTTTAATGTCTACGCCTGCGAGCTTCTCGTGTATGCCTGTCCTTAGTTGGTGAGCCATCTCTGCTTTCATTTGCTTATACGCACTGGCGATGTCTTGCCCCTTCCAGTATTTATTAGGGGTGAACTCGTCTAGTCCAGACTTAATGTTCTGCGCCTCTATAAGGGGAAATTCTTCGTAATTCGCGTAGTCTTTTTTGATGGCGTCCATGGCTTTCTGTAGATCGGCTTTTCTTCCTGGCTCTTTTCGAGACTCTATGTACTCTTCCATCTTCTTAAACATATCTGCTTTCTGTATTACCTCCGTGGATTGCTCAAGAGCTGGTTCTATTTTGTCTCTCCATAGTTTTGTCTTTTCGACCCTAGCCTCTACGCCTACCGTTTTCTCTCGGCCAGACACGCCAAACTTAGCCCCTGTTTTCGCTACTGTAACAGGTTCAGATTCTTTTAAGTGCTCAAGTTTACCAGTTGCCACTTCTATAGCAGCAGGGTCTTTATTACTCTTAGCTGTTTTAATGTCATCCTTCGCTAATTTAACAGCGGAGTCATAATTCTGTACAAACTCAGCCTCTCTGGTAGAAGGTTTAACAGCACTTTCAAATGCAACTTCGCCCGCCTTCTTCGTAGCCCCACCCACTTTTTCAGCCACCTTCCCTCCTGCTCTGCCTCCTAATGAGAGAGCTCCAATCATGATTACGTTACTAAGGCCTTTAATCATTGATTCTTTTTCTTCTGGGGTAGCGTCTGGAGCTACTAACTCTGTTATATCGCCAGACATGCTGCCGACCTTTTCACCAATAAACGCAAACGCAGGCTCAACACCAGGTACTTCTTCTGCAATTGTCATTGGGATCGTGAAAAGAGTTTCAAACACTCCACTAGCGACATCTATTACATCAGCTCCTAACGCGGGGACGTACTCTCCTAAGGCCATTGTTAAATTCTTCTTCATCCCGCTGGCCGTCCCTTTTATAAGACCTTTGTTCTCAACCTCTTCTGGTATTGCACCAAGCAACCCGTCTTCTGCTATTCCCTCAGATACAGTCTTTTTAATCCCCTCAACGCCCCTTTGTATGTCTGTAAGCCCTTGGGCTTCCCCTTGGACAATTTCTTCTATAATACTTGGCTCTTCCGCCGCACCTTCTTTTATCTTCCCTGCCAATGCGTCTACCGTTCCCGGTTCTTCTTTCGGGGGACTGGCAGGTTTAAGGCCTGTGAGGCCTGGCTCTGACACAGGCAGTGCTTTGACAGCATCTAGCCTCCTGAAAGAGGCTTCTTTCGATACGCCCTTTGCCTTGAGAGCTTTGATAAAGGCTACGTCTTGATCTGTATAATCCGTGTAAGTTGGCATTATTTAAAAATTAAATTATGAATTATTGAGCGTCTTCCCATATAGCGTCTTGTTGCTCTTGAAGGAGTGCGCGCTCGTGTAGGTTCGAGTCTTCGTCAATTTCCTCCACAGCCGTTCCTTCCCCGTCATTAATACCTAGTTGCGACTCGATTGACGTGATCTGGTCATCAAGCGCTTTGTAGTAAGACGAATACCCACTCATATCTGTTCCACCTGCTGCCTGCAAACCGATCTGGTTCTCAATGGAGTCTTGTATCACCTTCATTGTTAGCGCGGTAACAGCAAGCTTAACGTCGTCAGTTTGTTGCAGATTCGGCAAAGTCTTCATGTATAATTCTATATCGTGGTCGGTCAAAACACCAACTTCTCCGAATACACCACGAGCCAAGTTAGGAACAGTACCTTGCAATATCGCTTTCATCTCCTGAGCATCAGTGCTCCAAGGGTTTTTCTCGGCTAACCAACCGCTTAGAGGTGATAAATCCCACAACACACTATCACTATCCATGACGCCCTTTTCTACCATTTTTTGCGATAACAACTCTAACTGAGAGACTACCGTGCTAGCCTTTGCCATCGAAGTTTTGAAGGTAGAATCTGGATTTGATCCACCAGCAGAAGCAGCCATGACTCCGTAGAAATCACCGTTTCCAAGTGCTTCGTTCTTAAGTTCGTTTAACATAGGTAGTACTTCTTCTTTTCTCGTAGCTGTTAAGTCTGACAGTTTGGCGTTAGAAGTCGGGTCCATTATCGACTCCGCCAGAGACCTAGCTAAATCATCTCCGCCAGACATCGCAGTACCATTCACAGGCACTCCAAACTTCATATCATTTGTGATTGTTGTTGTGTACCTACTCACCATTCCGTTGTCGTTTAGGTTCACGTCAACAACTCCCATTTCTCCAGAAGCTAAGTCAACCCACTCAATCATTCCTGTATGCCCGCTATCTCCTTCATCCAGGTCATAACCTCCTGGTCTAACAAAGAACATTCCAGCTTGAGGCGATGTAATAGCATCATTTGTGAACAACAATTTACTAGCAAGAGTGTCCCCCATTGTTGTTCCCGCAACATCGTTTACAAACGCTCCACATTGTCCTTCGTCTCTACTGGTCTCAGGGTCGTCTAACGATTGTCCGTCTGTTACATCTACAACAATGCTGTTCCCTGATTGAGTCACAGTGTAAACATCGCTTTCTGGTATATATCCTCCTGTTGTCCCGTGTTCTTCGTTATATACAGCTTGTGCTTCTAATAAGTCTTGATAGTTCTTTGCAGTCGTACTGTCTTTGTACGCTACACCTGCATCAGCAAGCGCCTTCTCTGATTGGTACACAGGGTTTTCTGCGACGGGAATGTCTAGCAGAACAGCCAGGGCTTCAATATCCGCGTCGGAATAATCTCCGCTTTGAACCTGTGATCTAAAGTAATCTATCTTCCTTTGTTCTTTTAAAGCACCTCCCGTCATTGAATCGTTCAAATCTTGTGCCGCCTGGTCGTTTGCTATCTGTTTCTCTTCAACACTTAAGGTTTTATCGTTTCTAATGTTCTCTGCTCCTTTGTAATATGCGTATGCTACATCAAAGTCTACTCCTAGCTGACTAGCGAAACTTTGTATGCCTTCTGTAGTTAATTCAACTCCTGTGTCAATTACACTTCGGAAACTTGTTACGGCCGAAGTTTGAGCTATCTGCGCTGAGGTTCGTGAGTCTGTGTAAGCTTTAGCTGAATCCATCCACGCTACATCTGCAGCCTGTGCTTCCAGATAAGCCATGTCGTATTCTTGCTGGAAACGCTCTATCAAGCCTTGGTTCTGTAATCTATGTGCTTGTTCTAAGTTAGTTAAAGCCAGAGCTTGAGCAACCTGAGCCGCGTTCCTGCTTTGTTCAGCAGACGCCACTTGATCCTCCATCCTGCTAGTAAAGCTATCTGAAATAGATTGTCCTGTTGAACTCCCTACCCCTTCACGAGCAGTAGCTTTATCAGCAGCCACCGCGGCAGCACTAGTAGTAGCAGCAAGCCGCAACTCTTGTAGAGAAACAGCTGACGCTTGAGTATTTGCCCCCGCAGTTAGTTCTGCACTCTCTAAAGAAGCAGCTTGACTAGCCAGTTGAGATTGTACTAAGTCTTCCGCGCTTGTATAAGCCGTACCTTCAGGTAATCCGTATTCTCCTTCTGTTGTTACATCATCGTCATATTGACTTTGCTCTATAGAGCCTGCTTGACTCTCTAAAGAAGTTCCCGCTGTATCACCTGCTGGATCCGTATATTCGTACCGTCCAGTCTGAGGGCTCCACGCGTAACCATGAGCCTGCGTTGCATCAGATTGAAGCATTGCTTGATACTCTGTGCGGGTCAATCCGCTAGAAGTAGTCGCAGCAGCTATTGTAGTCCCTGTATCTGTTGGAGAAGCTGCAAGAGGTGCGTCCAGGGCTTCTTGTACACTTCTTATAGTGTCTTGGTGGATTGAGCTATCCGTTGTAAACTCTGGCGCAAGCTCCGCAGCGGTCTTACCTGACGCGCGAGCCTGTTCGAGCAGAGACGATGCCCATCCTGTGAAATCTGTTGCCATTATGTATTAGTTAATTATTTAAGCGAAATTCGTATTTTGTTCGATTGCATAAACCCCATCCTTCCCAGCCGTGCTAGCTCCACCAGCTCCGCCTGAGTAACTACTAGTGTTTTGACCAGCCGTACCTGCGCCAGCCCCGCCTGAGTATGCCCCGGATCCAGAAGCTCCTCCAGCTCCACCACCACCAGCTGCTACACCACCACTACCAGTACCACCAGTACTGCCACTTGCGCCTGCTCCACCTGTTATATCGACAGACCCCGTGTTTGCAATTAAAGTG
>Ga0208904_1000443_pt1 | contig 35471 bp, 59 predicted proteins | sample AntAceMetag02UKB_FD_184774 | JGI IMG/M metagenome (GOLD analysis project Ga0208904, IMG submission 184774) | Saline lake microbial communities from Ace Lake, Antarctica - Antarctic Ace Lake Metagenome 02UKB (SPAdes) (version 2) | ecosystem: Environmental > Aquatic > Non-marine Saline and...
GCTCTGAACAATCATCTGGGTCTGGAGAAGTGCAGCAGACATCTGAGATTACTGGTGGTGATACTGAAGTAGTCATAGTTGTATAATATAACAACGCATCATCTTCATCAAATGTTCTGTTATATACTCTAAAATCAAACATATACCCTGTGTATCCTGATTCATAATAAGGACTAATGTCCCAATAACCTGAACCAATATATTGATGTTGCAACCAAAATAAATTAATTGAATAACTTACATTTGCAGCCAATGTCCCATTTATATATTGTACTATACGAGAACCATCTACTGCATTACAAATAGCAGCTATTTCTTCATTGATTGTTCCTAACTGGGTTGTAGCTCCACCTGTTTGAGTTATTCTTGTAGTTCCATCTGTATATTTATGAAAATTAGTTCCTTGATTATATCCCTGTGTACTTTCTGTAAATATTCTTCCATAAGAAGCTGTTGCATTTCCAAAAATACAATATGTATAAACATTTATATTTGATTGAGCATCGCCCATATCAATAAATCCATCATTTGCTGAAAAACTCCAACCACGACCATAATCTGTATCATTAACCCATCTATCATTACCTATTACTGTTGCTTCTTTATAGTCCATTAAATCATCAACTACCCCTGCACCTTGAGTTTCGAAATCATAATGAACTGTTAAATCAGAGGTTATATCTCCAGTTGCATTAACCAAACCACTACAAACTATTAAAATCAATGCAGTTATCCATATTAAGTTTAGTTTTTTCATAATTCCTGAATATATAATGGTATAGTAAACTCTTTTCCTTTTTTCCTTTTTTCAACTATCTTAGTTAAATCATATTTTTTCAAAAACCTTTCCTGTTTTTTTGTTTTCATTATTGAACCCCTACCGCTGTAAAAGCTAAGTAAAATGTAAATGTTAAAAATATTATTCTAAATAATTTAAACTTTTGAATATATCCTGAAGTTAAAGTTGCTAAAACATAACTCATCCCAAGTATTGCAAAAGGTATCATCCAATGGTAAGGTAAAAAATCTAAAATATAGTTGAAAGGCATTGCAATAACTGAAAATATTTTATCTATCAAAAGAAAACACCTCCAAACCATCCATATATTGTTTCAAAAACAGTGACCATCATTTTTAAACCTATTAATCCTATTATTAAACCAGTGAAAAATGTAAATACAAGCCCTGCTGAATTAACAGTATGAATGGGACCAATTCTTTGTCTTCTTGAAAGTTTTGTTGAAATCCAGATTACAGGAAAACCAATAAAAAGAATAGTAGGAACTCCATACTTAATCCAATCAACTAAAACAGGACCGCCTATTGCCCAACTCCATCCGCCTAAAAAAGTTACCCATTGCCAAACACCACCAACTAAAATAGCTAAAATAGACAAACCTTGTGGTTTTCTCCAGAAGCTCCCTTGTTTTATAAATTCATATAGAATACCTACTATAGCAATGATTATCACTGCCTCTGCAATATGGTTTCCAGCTACAAGGTTTCTCTCAATAGGTAATTTCATCAAAGATGCACCTATATTAACACCTAGGAGAGCACCAAGCCCACCAATTGTGACGTAAGGCACACGAGGCATTATATTCCTTCCTTACTTGTTTTTTTGTTCATTTATCTCCTTTAGTAAAATCTAATACTATCTTTTGGTCTTCTGAATATTCATAATTATATCTTTCTGATAACAATGATTGAAAAAATTTAGTCCAATGATTTCTGTTCCCATTAGTTATTGAATGACAATTTTTACAAAGGCTTATACAATTTTGTGGAAATGAATTTAATTTATTGTAATCTATATGATGAATACTTACCACCCTATTTAATAATTTCAAATCCTCAAATCCTATATTACACAACATACAACAACCATCCCTTTCTTTTATTTTTTCTTTAAATTGTTTATTGAAATCTGGTGTGTATGGGTCGCAAGAAATAAATTCTTTCCATTCTTCAAGAGAGATTCCTTGATGACCAGCACTTATTCTTTTCTTTGTTTTTTCTGAATGTACTCTTCCTGTTTCGGATTTACTGAGTTTCTTTTTTATTTTATTTGCCTTTTCCCCACCATATAATTCCTCATAAGTCTTATTTTGGAGTCTTTTTCTAAGTAATTCCTTTGTTTTTTCAGTATGATGTCTTCCATAAAAATTGTTTTTTGCTCCAGTTCTACTTTCACTCATTTGGTTTCTAACTTCTAAAGAACGTTTTCTTCCAATTGCTTTTTCTCTTATTTTTTGTTTTGTTTCTTCTGAATGATGGTTACCATACATTGGATTTTTTTCTCCTTTTTGGTCTCTATTTTTAAGCATTTCTCTTATTTCTTTTGCTTTTTCTTCTCCATATACTTCTTCTATTTTCTTTCCTTTATTGTAAGGTATACGTTCTTCAAGATAACATTTTTGAGAACAATAAATCTTTTTTCGACTTTTATAATATTCAAATAGTTTATTACAATGAGGACATATTGCGTTCTCTTTTGCATCTTTATTTTGAATTTGATTATTAATAGAACATTTTCTACATCTTGTTGAATTATTATTTATTAATACACCACAATCTAAACATTTATTATTTTTACTAGTATTCCATCTTTTATTCTCTTCAGGGGATTTATTCAATTTCCTATATTCTCTCCTATAAGCAAGTACCTCTTCTCTATTTTTCCAATTTATTTTTGAACTCATCTTCTTGAATAGTACCTCTTGTATATATTTAATATGTTCCTTTTATCGAATAGATTTGAGATTGGAAGTGAAATTAAGATTCCTAGCCAAATCGAACTTCCAAAAACACCTAATGAAGTATAAAAATTCAAACTCAATAATTGTTCAAATGTTACCATATTAAAGACTAAAGATAAAATTGCATTGATAACTAAACACACTATAAAATTTCCAATTAAATGAGTTCTTGATTCTTTAGAAAGTTTAATTAAAGGATAAGAAACTATCCATATCCAAATTAAACCAAGGATTAAACCAGCGATAGGATTAACAGATATTGGGTCATTGCTTCTAAGAAGATAGAAAAAAATAAGAGAGACAAAACTTCCTAGCGAAGATTCTCCAATATCTTTCCAGTCATATGCCATTATATTTTCCTCCTACTTATCATACTTCCTTTTTTAAACATTTTCTACCCCAAACCCCCTACAACTGTTGTTATTAACATAATAATTCCACTTGTTATAAATGTTGCTTTTTCAAAGGTTATTTTTTTCATCATTATCTCATTTTATATTTTACAGTATACCAAAGCCAAAATGAAAGTAAAGCTAATAATCTAGCAGGTGTAATAGGTGAACCTCCAAACCTGTAATTAATCCAAACATCAAAAATTGGACAAGTATACCAAAGTAATAATAATCCATTAAAAAATAAAAAGTAAATAATTAAATTCCTTTTATCAAAATAATTTAAGTAGCTCATTTTTTATGTTCCTCCGATTTTGTAAAATATTTCATTTTAAAAATACTTGTCTTTTATTATCTTATAACGTGCTTTAGGTTTAAATACTTTTTGGAAATTTAGTGCAAGAATCATAAAAACTACAATACCTGAAAGTATCATTAAGAATTTAAGACCTTGCTTATTTTCTGATGTTCCTACAAAACTTCCTATTCCAAATCCACAGTCTCCAGAACCTTCAGGTATTTCATCTGATGGAGGGACACCTTTACCAATTCTATAATCATATCTGCAATTAAACCAGTCCTCTCCTATATTTGGTTCACAAATACCATTATAATTACAAGGTCCCAATAATCCATTAGGTATTATTATTTTAGAAGTATTTAAAACACAATTTCCAGATGAACAATAATAATTAATTCCAAAGTCTCTTAAACAATCTGAAGTAACTGAACATTCATCTTCACTTCCTCCACCACCGCCTCCTGAAGGCGGTGTTGGTGCTGTATAAGTTGTTATAGACAAATTTATATCTACTGATGAATTAGTTGCTGTATTACCAAAAGAATCAGTACAATAAACTTTTCTAAATTCTAAAGTTCCTGTTCCATAAGTTGCCATTGTTTGAGGTTTTGAAAAAATATTTCCTACTTTTGAGTTTGCTGTTATGTTCCAAGAAGTTGGTGTTGAATCTGCTTTGTATAACTCAAACTTACAGTCACTTGGGGATATTGAAGTTAAATCTTCTGCTGTTACTGAAAATGTTATAGTTGTTGTTGTATAAGCAGATATACTTGAAACAGAAATATTTGTAAGAGTTGGAGCAGTAGTGTCTGAAGTAAAATTATAAATAGAAGAGTTTGTATAAACAGAATATCCATGTTCATCAGTAGAGTATGCTTTTAAGTAATGTATTCCATCTGAAATATCTGTCCAGTTAAAAACAGTTGTTGTTATATTTAATTGAGACCAAGTTAAAGAATCAGAAGAGTTATAAATAGTATAATTAATTGTGTCAGAATCTGAATCAGTTGATGAGAAATTAACAATAGTATGGTTTACTGAAATGTTAGTTAAAGGTTGGATTAGAGTTGGAATACTTGGCTGATGATTTACATGAAAAGTTCCTTTTGTTGAAGAAGAAACCATTGAATTATTATCTACTATAAATGTATAATAATCATAAGTGGAAGAAGTCAAACCGCTTACATTATATCTAACACTTAGGTTTTTATCAGTTGAATTAATTTCACTAATACCTAAAGTATTTACTGCACATCCATCTTTGCTTGTTGATGAAGTGTCGCAAAAATAAGCAGTAAAGGTTTCATCTGCATTTACATCTTCAAACATTACAGATAAATTTAACCAAGAGTTGTTATTAGTTGGATTTGAAAAAGATGAATTAATAGTTGTTGTTGATGTTGTTGCATTAGTCCAATTTATAATTGAAGCTTGAAAAGAAGTGCCTATACTAACTGTTGCTGATTCTACTGCTGAACCATTTACATAACCATCATTCGGTATTACTTTACATTTCCAAACATCGTTTGAACTTAAATTTCCACTTGTTAAAATTGAATTATTAATATCTAACCAATCTGAACCATTATACCAATCATAGCTTAATTGAACTGTATCTAAATCTAAATCATTAACTCCATTTACTGTGCAGTTTAAATCATCTGCATTTGTTGGTGTTGTATCGTTTATATCTGCTGAAGTAATTGTTGGTAAGTTATTTGGGAAAACATTTGAAAGGTTTGATGAGCCAATTACAACATTACTTAAATCTGTAACATTTATTTGAATATAAGCCGTCTGCAAAGCAGTTCCTGTGCAATTATATTTGATTGTAAAATCATCTCCAGATGTTGAGTTAGATATATAAGTACAGATTCCTAAAGTAGTTGTTATATTATAAGAAGAAATATCACTTGCTGTATCTAAATCTGTAAAAGTTGTAGTTACATTGAAAGAATGACCTATTGAAAAATTAGTAAAAGCTAAATCTGTTTTCAAAGTAGGATTTGTGTTTGCTATTTCAGTATAATAAACAGATGAGTTACCACTGTTTCCTAAAGTATCATTGCTATATACCATATACCCTACTGTTCCTTTTGAAATGTTTATTTGCTTTGAAATTGAGATGTTAGTTTCAGATGGAGTTATATTCCACCACATTGCTTCTTCAAAAAGATAAACACTTCCAAATGGTGCAACATGATAATCTCTTATTATTTCCCAACCAGTATTATTTCTACAATACCATGTTATATCTTCTGAAATAACTGGCATAGATATATTAAATTGTAATATATCTTGTGACCAACAAGAAAATGGAATACTTTTATTTCCATCAAAATGGCTATCTTTAATTCTCCATAAACTTGAATTTAATGCTCCTAAAGGTTTTGTATAATTTATATAAACATTCCCACTACCTCCAAGTCCACCAGAAGTAGGATATACAGATGTATCCCAATCACCATCATAAGATAAATTTGCAAGTCCTCCACTACCAATCCAATCACCATCATAACCATAAACTCCAGTATCTAATCCCCCACAAGCAGTTGACACATTAGCAGATTCCTGATAACATAAATCACCACTAGATTCAACTGCATTTACACTATCATTAAACCAACTTCCATTAGTTCCATTCCAACTAAAAATATAACTATCTAATTTGTAACTATCAGTTAAAGTTAAATTCATCTGGAGCCAATCATATATCTTTGGTGTTGTTGCTGTCGCATTAGTAATATTATTTGAATAAGTTGGTGCAGTATTGTCTAAGTAAAAGTAAATAGTTGATGAATTAGTTGAATTGCTTGTTCCATCATCAGCTGAAACTATTAAGCTGTAATTACCATCATCATCTAAAAAAGAAGTGAAATTAGTTGAAGTTGAATTTGGAGTTGAAGAATTTATATAAACCCAGAAAGTTAGAGCATCATTAGTAACGTCTGTTGAAGTAAAGTTTAAATCTACCGAAGTGTAATAATTTCCATCTATTGGGGATAATATATTTGGAGTTGTTGGTGTTGAATTTACTGAAAAAAGAATATAGTCTGATTGTCCTATGTTTCCTGCTGTATCATTGCAATAAACAGTTATATTATGAGAAGATTCTGAGAGAGATGTTAAGGTTGTATTTGATGTTATATTCCACCACATTGCTTCTTCAAAAACTCTATCCCTTCCTTCTGAATATATAACTTCATAACCAGTTCCATTATAACATGTATAATTCTCATTTCTTACAGTTATATGACCATTAAAATAACTCCAACCTTCAATCATAAATACAAGTTTTGAAGAATCGTATTCCCAACAAGAAGAAGGTATTGAATAATTCGTTGGTGTAATAGTATATTCTCCATCATAAATGGCAATAATCCATTTACTATCACTACTTGCTCCATTTGGTTTTGTATAATTTACATAAACATCATCATCAAATGTTATAGTATCAGATAAATAACTCCAATTACCATCTCTCCATTCATCATCATCACCGCCAAAATAACTACCACTATCTAACCCACCACAAGCAGTAGAAACATTTGCAGTTTCTTGATAACACCAATCATAAAAAGTATTATTAGTCCCTTCATCTAAACTATAAGCACACCAATCTGTAGTTGTATTAACTGTCCAATTTAAATCTAAAGAAGTAGAAGTATAAATAGTATCATTAACTGGATAAACTATATCTATATCAATATTTCCAGCACCTAAAACTTTTGAATAAATTAAACCACTCAAACCTATTAAAAACAACAAACTTATTAAAAAGATTAATTTCTTTTTCACCATATCCCATCACCATACTTAACTAAATTATCTTTATTCAAAACATCAAACTTTAACCAACTTACCTGTTCTAAATTAGTATTTGGATAAAATACTTCAATCCAATCATGTTTAACACCTTCTGAATAACCATGAACTGTTTTAGCATAAATATTATTTACTCTAAGCATATAAACAGCCAACTCTGAAGAATCTGTACAATCTCCTTTTTTAGAGTTAAATGTTTCTAAAATTCCATTTGAATTAAAAGAATAACTATATTCTAAATAAACAAAGTCATATATGTTCCAGACAGTTTCTTCAATGGTTTCTGCTTTTAGTTCTAATGATTTTTCATTGATTTCAGAATATTGAATTTCATTGATTGAATAGTTTTTTAAATTTATTTGATGATATTTTTCATATCTATCAACATAATATTCATACTCATCAAACTCTGTTTTTATTTCAATTTGATATTCTTCTTCTTGAATTAGTAAGTTACTTAAATTATTAATTTCATCACTTAATCCATTTATTTCAATATCTTTTTTTATTATTATATCCTTGTAAGAATCTATTAAATTAGAAATATAATCATCTTTATTATTTTTATCATTACTAAAAGAATAAACAAACCCACTAACAATTAGTAAAAAAGTACATAAAATCAGTATAACTATCTTTTTATTCATTTTAAATTATCTCTTTTTGCTTAATATAAAAAACAATAAAACTAATGTAACAATAATACCAATACTAAAAGCACCAATACCTACTTGCCAACCAAATATTTTTATATCTTTTTCTTTAATCATATCTTGAATAGTTATTTCTCTTGTGCAGATTCCTTTTTCTGAATCATACTCAGTACCATAAGGGCAAAATATTATTTCTTCAGGAGATTTTATACATTTATCTTGAACAGAACTATAAACACTTCCTTCTGGACAATCAACTATAACTTCTCCTTGTTCAATACAAACCCCACTATCAACATCATAAGAAGTTCCCAAAGGACAAATAATCCTTACACGAGGTGTTATTACACAGGATTGTTTATCTGCTGTTAATTCTCCATTGATACATAAATAAGATAAATCAGGTTGAATTACACAAGCATTTCTTTCTAAATCCCAAGAACCTTGAGGACAGAATATTTCTCTTTCTGGTTCATGAATACAAATATCTCTAACTGAATCATAAGTATCTGAACCACATTCTGCTTCTGAGTCAGGGGTATAAACACATTTATCTAAAGATTCATCATAAGTTCCCTGAATACATTCAGGAGTTAAATCAGGCTCATAAATACAAGAGTAACGCCCTCTTGAATCTTGAGTTAAACGAGTTCCTTCAGGGCAAACTCTTTCGATATCTACAACAACCTGAGTAGAACAAACTTTAGTTTCTTCATCCCAATCATAATCGCAAAGATAAGAAGTGGGGGCGGTTTTCTCACAATAACCTGAAATTGGGTTAAATGAAAAAGTAGGTTCGCAAACTACATTTGCTTCCACCATTCCTTCACACATTTTAGTATCTTCATTATAAATGTATTCTGTAGCAAATGCTAGATTAATCATTAACAAAAACATTCCTAAAATTAAAAATATTTTTTTATGCATTGTTAAACCTTTGAACTTTCTCTAAAACTTGAGGAATATCTTTAAGTTCATGTTCCCAAATTACTAAAGTATCAAAACCATAAGGACTAAAACAATCAATTCTATCTTGTGGATTTTCTCCCTTGTGCCAATAATCACCAAATAATTCTATTAATTTTTTTTGACCATTACAATTAATAAAATCTGGATTTTTACCATCTATCCAAAATCTAAAATCTCCAATGAATTTATAAGGCAAATTGTTTAATTTAAATAAATTAATCAAAACTTTTTCTGGTTTGTTAGGTTTTAATTTTAAACTATCTGCAACTTTATTACAAAAATCTGGATTTTTCCATAAGGATTTTGTTATATTACTTTTTAATTTTAAATATTTTTCACTATTTAATGTTTTGATTGTTTTTTCCCTATATTCTTTATTTTTCCAAAGTTTGCCTTTATAATTAGGATTTTTTTCTCCTTTCATCCTTTCTCCCATATATGGTTTTGGTATTCCCTTATGATAAAAAATTGGTTTTCTAATTGTAATATTTTGCATTTTTAAATTTCTAGTAATACAAAAATGGGATAATTTTAATATTCGTGAAATTTGGACAATAGATTTCTTTTCTTTGTTATATAACCTATCTAAAGTTTTAAATGCGATATTTTTTATATAATATGGTGGGTGGCTTTCTCCTTTTTTAAATTGTGTTAAATATTGAAAATTCTTTTTCTTTAATCCTAATTTTTTAAGTTTATCGTATATTGATTTTTCACTTTTATTTAATTTTTTAGATAGTTGTTTTACAGTCATTCTATCTTTATTATTTCCTAAAAATTTAATATCTTTTTTTGTCCAATTATATAATTTATATATGTATTTCTTTTTCCTTAATCCTAAATTAGATAATTTTCCAGTTATTGAATCTTGACTTTTATTTAGAACTTTGGATATTTCTTTAGTTGTCATTTTATCTTTGTTTTTGATTAAAAAATCAACCTGTTTTTTTGTCCACAAATTTCCATTTTTAAAATTACTTATAATTCCAACAATTACATTTTTATGGACATTAAACTTTTCTGCAAAATAATAAATATCATATCTATCCAAATTATTAACAACAAATTCTATTTGGTTTATATTTAATTTTTGTTTCATATTGAACATTCCCCTTCTACATCTGGTTTAAATTCACAAAGTCCAGTAACTGAGTTATAATCTCCAAGTTCACAGACTGCTTGAATAGGAGGGTTGTAAATACATTTATCTTGAGCTATATCATATCTTCCATAAGGACAAACAGGAATTATATCAGGGGTTACAACACAAGCTCCAAAGGCAGGGTCAAAAACTCCTTCTGAACAGAAATGAACAATTCCTGTTAAATTAGTGCATTTATTTCTTTCTATATCAAATGCTCCTTCAGCACAAACTGCTGGAAGGCTACCATCATTATAGAAAATATAAAACATTGTCCAAGTTTGTGTTGACGGAATCTGTAATACTTCTCCCCTTCTTAATTTTTCATAAACCTCATTTGTAGTAGTTGAACCTGCACCAGTTTCAGAAGTTATTATAACTGGATGTTCTGTGCAGAATTTAGTTACTGCATATCTTGTATCATAAATAGATAGACTTCTTGGTCCTGCAAATGTCTCTAATCCTAAAAGTTCTTCTGGTCCTTGTATACATGAGAAAGGTAATAAAAATCCAAATTCTTTTATATCTAAAGTTGGTGAACCACCTGAAGCTATAAATGAAATATCAACATTATCTAATCCTGTAAATGAAATTGTTTCTTTAAATCTTCCATCAACATAAACATCTGCAACATCTGGATTTAATTTTGATGAAAATAATTCTATTAAAGTATCTTCTTTATTTATAGTAAAACTATTTGTTCCTATTTTTACTGAACAACTTGGTCCTATTGATGAATATGAACCTGATTCACCTGTATTAGCACCAAACCCACCTGAACATGTAGCTACTATTTTTATATCTCTAACTAAACCTTCTGTATCTCTCATATTCTTTTTTGTTGTTAAAGTAATTGATGGATTTGGACCAAGAGCCCAATTACCACTGCTTGTTGTATGTTTATTTGAAGACCCTGATATTTTTAAAGGTCCAGATGCTTTTGGTAAATTTACTGTTCCTTTTGTACAACTTTCATCAACATACGATGTTCCAGAACTTCCTTTTAATACCCAATAATCATCTTCATAACGAGTAATTCCAGATGGACAATGATTACATCCTTTTGAAATTAATTCTTCTTTACTTGGATTTTCTATTTTCCATTCTGTTAATGTTTTTAATGGAGAATCTAAAGTCCATCTACTTCTATAATCACAACTTCCTTTAACATAACAATCGTCTCCCTGACATGTTGAGGTTGTTGCTCCACCACAATTTACTGTTGTTGTTATAGGTGAACAAGAACAAGTACTTCCTGAACAAGGTGCCCCAGTACAACTACATTTTTTATAGTATAATCTCCCTGAACATGAACCAACTGGATATGTAGTAGTTGATTTTTTATAAGTCATACAACCATAACTATCTTCTCCTTGTTCTGTTCCTCCACAAGTATTCTCAGCACATTCATAAACATCTTCTCCTATTACTCTACCACCACAGGTTTCTGATGATGTAACATCTTTCCAACAATAACTTTTGTCTGGTGAACCACATTGACCACTACAAGTCCATCCTGACCCACAATAAGGCATATCATCACTAGCACCAGCAGTAATTCTTTGTGTATAACTTCTTTTATAAATCATACAACCATTTACTTCCCCATTTTCAACACCACTACAAGTGTTCTCACCACAAACAATATAAGGTCCTGGTAAAGTTGTATCTTTCTTAAAATTAATCATAGGAGTATTTGGTTCTATTCTATAATTAGATTCATAAAGTATAGGAGAGTTTATTCTTTCATCATAAGGGGTATAACCTGTAAATACAACTTCACCTTCACCTACTGCAAATAAATCAGTATAATCATGTAAATAATAAAGCCCTCCTAAAACTATTAAAGAAAGAACTATCCAATATCCCGTTTGATTATTTTTTACCATTTTTAGCAATAAAATAAACTATTAAAAAGACTATCATAAATATCCCAAAAAACATTAAATAATTTGGTTCTTCTTGAACAATTTCGTAACCCGTTAAATTAGTTGGAGTTAATGTAGTTGGATTTCTATTCCAAAAATCTTCATCCTGTTCAGGAATATTTTGAATGTTAGGTAAGATTCTTAATTCTTTTTCATCTGAATTTGAATAAATATAAACTTCACTTTTACTTCCAAAATTAACATTATTAACAATCATAAAAGGGTTAATTAAAACTTTTTTGTCTCCTAATGTTTCTGAAGAGATTGAAGTTTTATAAGTATTAGTTCCTTTGTAAACTTTAAAGAATTCTGTTTTCTCTGAGTTAGAAGGACTCCATAATTTATGTTTTTCTCTAACTATTGAACCCCCATCTATTTTAGTTAAATCATTATCAATCTCGTAAGTAATAAATGCTTCTTCTTGGATTGTATCTGCTAGATGTTTGTCTTTAATAGAGGTGATGAAAAAATCATCATCATAAATCCTAAAAGTATATTTACTTGTCCATTCTGGGTCTTGCCAGTCGTATTGATAATCTAAATATCTGCATTCATAATATTTCTTTTTATCTTCTCCATCTCCAACCCAATAAGCATGACAGACATCTCCTTTGTAAATCTGTCCAGTAGGTTTCCAGCTAACTTCTATATAATCATTTATCTTAATCCATTCGTCTGGTTTGATTTCAAAACTATCTCCATCAAAAGAAAAACTTCCCATCCAACACTCTTTTCTTGGTTGTGGATAAAAGAACCATTCTTCTCCAACTGAAATTTCATCTGTTCCATTTTCATATGTTTTATTAGAAATATCACCAGATGATTTACATTGAGGCAAATCTTTCAAGTAAATAGGGGCTCCAGAAGAAAAGTCTAAGTTACCAATATTATAATTTCCACCATAATAGTTATCTCCAGAATGTCCATATTTAAGATGCCAAGAAGGAGTTAAAGTTAATTCAGAAGATGAAAAAAGGGTGGTTTTAGAAGAAAAAAATATTCCAAGAACTATTAAAACTATAAATACTAAAATCCATATACCTTTTTCCTTCATTATTTACCCAAATATTTGCGATGCTGAAAATAGATTAGTCGCTGAAAAAAACTGTGGTATCACTTTTTCTAATCCAACCATTACAAATATTATCAAAGCCAAAGCAATAATAAATATTACAAATTGCATTGGATTGTCAAATCTAAAGTTTCTTTTGATAAGACTATATATCAAATAGAGTAAAAGCACTAAGCCTACCCCTTTCAAAAGAAAACCCCAAGCAACCCAGTTTAATCCAAAATATTCAGATATAATATATCCTATTGATTGTATTAACACAATCCCAGAGACTACTATCAATAAAATCAAAGGAACATAGTCTTTAGGTTGACTTGAAGTAGTGATACTTCTTGCTTTCTTCAGAATAGGTTGCTTTTTCCTATTTGCTAATATATACCAAATTATTCCAATCACTAAAACAAAAGCAAAAATAACAAAAGGAGTGAGATTTCCTGTCATTTTCATCTCACCTCAGTTATTTTTGTTCTTTATTATTAGCCCAATTATTGCTACGATTAATATTATTAAAAATCCATAGCCTAACTTATCTTTTGAGCTTGTTCCAGTAACTGCTGTTTCAACCCCAGAGACATCTACTGAAATTCCTGGTGATGCTCTTTGTCCTGAAAACCATGCTTTTGTTACTGCTGTACATGCTGTTGTATTTAATCCATCACTTGTTGTAAACACAATGCTGTCATAAGTCATTGTTGGAATACTTCCAATATCATATGTACATACATCAGAACTTTCTGTCATCGAATATGTGTTTCCATCAAAAGCTCCTGTTGCAGATGTTGCATTGTCACAAGTTACTGTTACAGTAAATGACTTGTTTGCTATGTCATATTCTGTATTACTTGCTAATGTAGATTGACTACAAGATGGTACAGTGTTATCTACAGTTACACTTGTTCTTGAAGCAGTTGCTAAAGATTCTGTGTTGTTTGTGCTATTATAACAAGTTGCTGTAAATACATAATCACTTGCATCTTTTACTCCAGTTGAAGTAAATGAAACAGTTGCATAATTATATGTTGCATCAACTGAGTTATTTATTGCGTACAAAGTTGTTGAACTACTTCCAGATGTTGCAGATGTTACAACTACTGTACAATTATATATACTATCTGCTAAGTCAGTGCTTATATTAATCAAATAACTTCCACTTGCTGTTGCAGAAGCACCTGGTGTCACAAAAGCATCTGCACCCCATACTGTTCCTACTAATGCAATTACCATTAATAACATAAGCGGAACTAACATTGTTTTTTTCTTCATTTTTTCCTCCGTGTTTTATTTTTCCTGATTAAAGGAATATTATTTTGGTTTAAAAGATTCTGGTTTCTTTTTCCCTTTTATTTTTCTTGGGTCTGAACCATAAAAGTTTTTATGTTTTGGTTCTACACCAATTACTCTTCCAGTTCTTGAAAACACAACTCCTGTATTGCTGTCACGAAATGTGTTACTTCTTTTTCTTTTATATTTTGCTCCTTGCCAATCTGCTGTCATTTTATTGTCTCCTCCCTGTCACAAACAAAAAGTATGCTCCTGCAATCATAACTAAAGCATATATCCAACTAATTCCGAATTTAAAAAAACCTTCAATAAATTCTGTTATAAATGGTGTTCCAATAAGTAATTCAATTCCATATATTGCTAAAATAACCCCTAAAACTTTCTTTAAAGGTCTCATTGCTCCTGCTTTTGGTAATTTCATTTTGTTTTCCTCCTTGCTTTTAAATATTTAATTATCACTTGCCCAATGGTCATCTTCTTCTTCATCTGACATTTTTTAGTAAATTTACATCCCTTTTGGTTGTCCTGCTTTAAATAAAACTACTGAAGTAATTACAACTAAAATACCCCACATAAATAATGAAGTAACAATATCAGGTTGTTGGTTTATAAACCTTCCAAAATCAAAACCTGCACTCATCATTCCTGTTCCTTGTAAGTTCTGAACAAACTTTAAAATACCAACTATTATAACCCCCACCAATAAAAATTGTTTCCAATCTTTTTTTTTCATTTAAATTCCTCTCTTGTATGATTGATTCCTTTAATGAAAAAATTACAGATGTTTGTAAATGTTTTAATCTGTTGTTTTTCTTTATGTGAATATCCTTCTGACATCATATCTATATCTTTTTCTTCTACTGGTTTCATTTTTTTCTCCAATTACCTGATTTGGTTCTTCCAAACCAATCCCCTGATGGAAATTTTGGACTTCTATAAGTATATCTTGACCTTGAAATCCATTTAAAAAACAAAATGGCTCCAATTATCATAAATATAAATTTATAGTTTCTAAAAAAGTTGGCTACTATTCCAAATAAAATAGATATTCCTGCAACCTTTGCTCCCCATAATACACCCATCAATAAGATTATTATCCCGCCAGGTATGAATATTCCAGAAGCTATCAATGCTATACCTATTGCTATTGAAATTCCCATTATTATAAACCCTACTGTAACTCCTGCCCCACCTATACTCCAAGCAGATTGAGCACTAGGCAAAAATATGCTTGTTAAGTTATCCCAATAGTTATATATCAAAGGTATTGCAATAACTACTAAAGCCCAAAATAGCCAAAAGTATTTTGAATAAAGTTTTCTTGTTGTTTTGATTATTTTATTTGTCATTTTAATATTGCCTCTTTGTGGAATTTACCCAAATCATTCCTATCATAAATATAACAATAACTATAGCATATGCATTTCCACATTGTCCTAAAAATCCTTCTGGTGCCCAATTTGTCCATCCACACATATCTGTTTCTTTAACCCCTTCAAAAATACACATTCCTGTTTTTTCTCCAATTGTTGTTACTGCTGTTATTTTATCTTTGAATTCAGTATCATCTATTTTCTCACCAATCTTATCTAAATCCATACATGATATTTCTTCTTTAGAATAATCCTGACATTCCTCATTAACCCTACAATCATGGTCTAAATAAGCCCTTGTTTTCCCAGTATCAGATTTTTCCTCAAGAGTCTCTAATTTTATGTATGGTACTGTTTCTTTTGAAGGCAAACAATCAACTGGACAAAATCCCACCCTTTTATCATCATCAGAAGTTATTATTATTCTTGGTGGGACTCCACTTGAACATTCTGATTCAATCATACAATTATAATTGGCAGTTTTGCTATGTGAAATACCTTGAAAACAACAAACTGTTTCTTCTTTTTTTACAACAGGAATTGAACTTTCGGATAATGCTCCAGTATCTTCATCTTTATAATTAACATCAGATTTTCCATCACAATAAGGTAATTTAAAACAACCATTATATTCTTTTTGGTTTTTACATCCAGTATAATCCTCTTGGCATTCTAAATTTGGAATTGCATCTGAACCAACAGAACAACCTTTCCTTACTATTGGAAATAAATAAGTATTTCCTCCAAATGTCTGTTCTTCTGGAATCTTATTTTTTCCTGTCAATGATATTTTTATCTCTGCTTTTTCGCCTTTCTTTAATTTAAATTCTTTATGAACATTTTCTGGAGAATCTAGGTCGCAAGTTTCCTGTCTTTCACTTACAAAACCGAAGATAGACATAATTCCAGTAGGAGATTTATCTGGTTGCAACTCTAAAATCCAATTCTCAGTCATATCTTCTCCTTTGTTTTCCAAATAAAATGTAACTTCAACTTCATAATTATCTATTATTTTGTATGTTGCTGTTTGATATTCTTGTAAGTAAGGTTTATCTGTTGGTTCTTCTTCACAAGAAGTAGGTTTTATTGTTGAATATCCTGGTGAACAAGATGTTACTGTCTCTGTTTTTAAAACTCCACTATCACATTTATAACAAGTAATTGTTGTCAAATCCCCACAAGAAGATGGTTTTGTTGTTGAATATCCACTACTACAAGATTCTTTTTTTTCTGTTAATAAATCATTCCCTTCGCATTTGTAACAAGTTTTTAATGATGTTGTTTCACAATTTAATTTAGTTTCTGACCATCCAGAAGGACAATCATAATCTACAATATTTTGTGTTTGTAAATTGTCCCCTTCGCATTTGTAACAAGTTATTTCTGGGGTAATGCTACAAGCTCCATCCACACATCCAAAAGGACAGTTATAATTTTCACTTAAAACTTCAATGATGCTTATTCCACCACAATAATATTCGGTTAACATATCTCCATTACATTCATCACTTGATTGAGTATATGGAAATTGTTTTGATGTTGTACCTTTTCTATAATGGTCCAAACCACCATCTGAATCAGTACATACTGTACTACCATGTATAGTATCACAATAATATATATCAAAGGCATAAAGTCCTCCTACAACTAAACCATATATTCTATCATCAGAATAAGGACCAATCTCTAGTGTAGAACCTACTTGATTCCAATTAGGTGATTTAAATATTTCAAGAGTTACTGGAAAACTGTTTTCATTTTCATATTCTAAATAAGTTTTATCTGCTGTAAATTGATGCCCTATTCCTGATTTGGGATAAGTATCGCAATCATAAGATTTTCCATTATATAATTGTCCATCATTATCTGCTAACCAAAAACCAGTAAATAAATCTTTTATTTTACTTAAAAAACCATAGTTTACATTTATTAATATATCATCTCCTTGTTCTGTTTTTGTGATTCTATATTCTCCAGCGAATACACCTCCAACCATACTTAGAACCATTAATAAACCTATTATCATTGAAATTGTTTTTTTCATATTTTTACCTCATAATTTATTTTTAAGGAACCATGCAACACCTAATGATATTAATATACCTACTGTTACAGATATATATAAAGCTGTTGATGTTACTATCCCGTTAGTAAACATATTTGCTACTAATTGAATAGGATAGTTTCCTTGTAACCATGTTAAAGTATCAACTACTGGCTTCTTTTGTAACCAAAAGAAAAATAAATCAGCTAAACCAAATCTCCATGTGATATAAGAAACAAAAACTACTGCTAAAGCTTCAGATTTATCTTGACGTATTAAAAAATAATATAAAATTCCAAATGAAATCATCATAGTTAAAGCGATAACTTTAAACATATTCCAAAGACCATCTGCATAATTTCCATTCATATAATCTGAAAGTGTTTTAGCAAATAACCCAGATTTCATAAAAAGAATGTCTAATGCTGATATTAAGATAACTATTATAAATGCAATAAGAACACTTCTATTAAACTTATCTTTCAAAAGTTTGTTTAAATTGAATTTTGTCATTTTTTCTATATTTTTCTTTCCATTTTTAAAAAAATAAAAAAAAGGGTTTAGGCTACCCTTATTATCTTAGCATTAGCTAACAAACCCATAATTAGTGCTATAATTACATAGTATATAAACATAGCCACTATTATGTTCCAAAAGCCAATTCCTGTTGCCCAAATCAATCCTATTGAAAGCATTGCAAATCCTAAAATTAACTCTAATGCAAGTTTAGTTGCTTTGCCTTTTCCAATTGCACCTATCTTGAACTCTCCCATTAATTTATATAATATTGTTCCAAGATATAATGCCAATACTGAACCAATCAATGTTACTGCAATTAACCCTACAAATGCTGGAACATTATCCATCACAGGTATTATGTTCTGGAAAAAATCTACTACCCTTTGTCCAATTTGTGGAAATGCTCCTTGTCTGGCTATTTGTTGTCTTATATCAATCGTAGCCATAGTTATCTCTAAAGGTTTAATCTTAGTAAGATTAATCACCCAAGCAAGAACTAAAGCAATTACTCCTACCCCTATTCCTTTCTGCCATGTATCTTTCCAAGTTTGTTTGAAAAGATTTGCGTTTATTTTTACCATTGGTTTTTACCTCCTTATTCTATACAATAACTATCTTTTACTATATCTTTTCCACCACCAACAAATCCTTCTGGAACTTCACATTCATTTGCTGGTAGCATTTCATATTGAATATTAACTTGATTCATATTTGCCCCTAAACCATAACTCTTACAACATACTTCCCTATGTGGATATTTTGCAAAGTCTTTTTGTCTTAACATTAAAACAACTATTAATATAAGTATAATAGATATTACTATTATTTGTGTTGTTTTTTCTTTCATCTAATCATTCTCCATATTTTTTTTAATGATAGATGTATTATCCAACCTGATAGGAAACCAGTTAACCATAATATAATTAGTAATAATGGGGCATATGAGATAGCATCTATTTGTGTAGAAAACAAATCTGGCAAAAATGTAATCCCCATAACTAATCCTACATAACTCCCCCACATTTTAAAGGGATTATTTCTTTTTAAAAAACTTCTATATTTTTGTTTTACCATCTTAAAGTTTTTAACATTCCTTTTGTTTTTAAATAATATAAAATACCAAAAACAATCAAAGCTAAAATAATTAAGTATAAAGTTGAGATTCCAATCCAAGCGACTACCCCTGATGTTACTGTTGGTTTGAAAAAAGTTAAGACAGCAAATAATAAAACAGCAAACATAACTACTGTTGAAAATGGCTGTATCTTAAATTGTTTCTTTACATCTTGTTTTACTTTTCTTATTATATTCATAACTTCATCACCTTATGAACTGTTTTGTCTACAATGATATATATTCCTGTAATTATTAAATAGAATATTACTAAATCTTTAAATGAACTCATATTTAAAAAAAACTTAATAAATATCCCTGCCCCTAAAAATATAAAAAACATTCCGATAGGATAATGTAACCATTCTCTTTGATTTTTTGTTAGTTTCATCTTGGTTTTATAAATAATAAAAAGATTATTCCAATACCACCTAATATCAACTGATTTTTAATTGGGAAAAAATCTACAACTATTTTAGAACCATTAACTACAACTAACCATGTAAATAATGCCATAGTAGTTATCCAAACCTGTTCAATTAATGCTTTTTTTGATAACATTTTATTTCTCCTTTAATTATATTCATCTTATTTTACCCCAATATGATATAAAAAATTGTACATATAATAATCCAATTGTAATATAACTATAAATAGGATTGAAACAATCTGTTCCAAAACCTGATGAAATCACAATTCCTGTCCAAATGACAGTTGCTATAAATAAAGTAATCTTCCAAAAACCCATTATATAACACCCATTGCTTTTAAGACTAAAAGTACAATAGCTATTATTGTTGCCCACATTGCTATTTTGTCTTTTGTTCCTGAATTCATTTTATTCCTCCTTTCATATTATTCCCCATGCTCCTAATATTCCTAAAGCCGTTAATACTGCTACTGAATTATTAATGATATGAAGATAAATAACTGTTTCTAACTCCCTATATTTTCCACCCCAAGGTATTGAAAATAATAAGATAGTTAAAAGGAAAAAGGCAAATACCATCATTAAAGTAACTACTGAGTCCCATCCCTTTGCCTGAACATGCAACCATGTTACAAATGTTGCAACACCCATTGCGATTGTCCAAAACCAAGGCTGTTTTAATAATCCAAATTTACCTGTTCCAATTCTAAAATTAACTATATTAGTAGATTCAACTATAACCAATAACCATAATGTCAAAAGACCTGCTAAAATAGTTTCAATGATTGGGATAACCCAGCTAAAAATTGTATAACTTAAAATTTTAGATTGAGCCAAAATAGGTCTTACAGAAGCACCAAGAAAAGCAATAGAATTTTGTTTGAAGAAATCTGCAAAAGTTAGAGACAAAGCAAAAGCATCACCAAAAATTCCAAGAATAAAAATAGAAATCATCATAAATATAACCCACGCAATCCCTGCTCTGAGCAAGGATTTAAGGGAATCTCCTGAAGCAGAATTTATTCCAATATGACTGAATTTTGTTCCTCTTAAAAAAGCAAATAAAAGGAGACATCCAGAAATCATTAAAAAATATATAGTTGCTAATGAACCAGAGAAAACCAAATGAGTGAATACAAGGAATAATACTAACCATAAATAAATATAGGGCTGTTTAAAGAAATACTCTACACCCTTTACTTTAGGTAAAAATTGTGACATTTTTAATTAAAATAAAAAAAATAAAAAAAATATATCGCAACTAAGCGATATATATTGTTTTGTTTGTTTTCTGTATACTTAACAGGTTGTTGTCTTCGTCTTCTATATCATAAATTGGTGTATATTTAGATTGGTCTAAATCTACATTTGCGTCATAAAAGTATAGGTCAATTGTATGTTCTGTTCCTGCTTCTGTTGAGGTTGCATCAATGTTTAACATTATACACTGTTTTTTACCATCAACAACATTAGGAATCTTCCATGCTTCTTCAGCAGTCATATTTGTTTGTCTGTTATAATCAGCAGGTGCATTTCCTCTACTTGCATCAACAATTTCTACTGAATCAATAACTGTTTTGTTATAAGCAATTACAAGAACACTTTGTCCTTCTGCTTGTGGTGCTCCGAAGTATATGTTAGATACTGTATCATAACATATTTCCATTTCTAGGTCTTCATCACTAGCACCAACTGCTTGTGTATCTGAAGCACTATTTGGTTGGTCATCATCACTGTTAAATGCACTTACAGTTAAAGTTCCTGTTTTTGCTAAACCTACTGTAAAATCCTGTGGGTCTACACAATCAGTTGAATCTTTAACATATTTTGCATAATATGTTGTACTTGCAAAACCTGAAATACCTTCAAATTCTACATTTGTACCCATAGTCTCTGCACCATCATCAGCTATGCTTCCCCTATCTGGGTTAAACATATAGAAATTACTTGCTGGGTCATTACTTCTATCTTCTACATCAAAGTCGTTGTACTTCAAACTTACATCTTCTGGACAGGTTTCTACGGTTATAATACCACCGTCTCCTTCACCTGTTCCACCTGTTGGTGCTGGTTCTGCTGTGAAAATGTCAAAAACACCCATTTTCAACCCAGTTAAACCAGCAATGATTACCAGTGCAATAATTGCAATGGTCATTCCATTGTTGTTAGTCATTTTATTTTTTCCTCCAAATTTTTTATTAACCTTTTAGTAGTTATAAATTAATATAGAATCAAAATAGATGAATTAATATAGAATTAATATTAACCACAAACAAAGGCTATCAATACCATTAATAACATAACTAGTATATAAATGTTTCGTTTTATGGAACTAAAATTCATAAGTCTTTTAAATTGAATTTTTCCATTTCTTCTTTTTCAATTTTTTTATTTAAATATTTTCTCCACCTTTCTTTTGATTCTCCACTTGTCATTCTTTTCCATATTAACACCAAAAGTAATGCCAAAGAATATATCATATAAAAGATTGGTGGTAAAATCTTATCTTGTAAAGATGCAACATAACCTGTTACAAGCAAAAAAACAAGTGAAAAAATCATTAAAAAGATAAGGTTTTTTGGTTTTCTAAAAAAAGACTTAATCCCTTTTAAAAACTCTATAAACCCCTCATAAGGTTGTATAAACAATAAGTCTATTATATTAAATATTATTTTTTTCATTTTGGTGGTGTTTTTGCAAATGCAACTTCTCTTGCCCTTTTATAATCTTCTGTGTCTATATATTTTATGTTTGAATATTTTCCACATTCAGGACATGTATCTGCTCTGCTAAATTCCTTTGTTGTATTTAAAAATGTGGTTATTTTTTGACTGTATGGATTTACCCCACAAACCTTATATTGTTGTTCCCCACTTGGTAAGACATGCAATGCTGGAAAAATCCATTCACTTGCTACCCTTTTCTCCCCTTTCTCAATATACTTCAATGTGTGTTGTGGTGTTGGCTCATATATATATAAGTCTCCTTTAACTAATTTATTTGCTTTTAAATGATTCCAATCTCTTAGGAGTACATATTTAGCTTGGTTTGCTGATATAAATTCTTTTTCTTCTATATTATTTGCATCTATAATCATATAAACTATTAAAAATAAAAGGAAAGATACTAAAAGCCACATCGGGGTAAAATCATTAGGAACTTCATCATTGGCATCATATTTCAAAACCTGGGTAAAACCATCTGGAATATCCCCTCCCTCATAAGGGATTGGTCTAGCTAAAGGGTCTGTCATATTTTGATAATGTAAATTAGGAACTGTTCTTGTTGTAAATCCTATTATTGCCAAAAAAATAAAAGATACAACTATTATCACTTTAAATTTAGCATCTACTTTATTTAAAAAGGTTCTCCAAGGTGCTTCTGGCTTATGAAGAGATTTATTTGTTATTGTTGGCACTTTCAATTATCCTCTCTATAATATCATTATAATCTTCTTTATGATTTTCTTTTGAAGGAATACTTACTTTAGTTAGTTCATATAGAATATATTTTGTAAGAAAAATCATTCTTCCTGGTTCTTTATATTTGGTTTGTTTTATTAATTTTATTTCCTGGTCTTTGTCTAATATTTGGTTTTGTTTTTTTAAGATTATATCTATATCCTCATTCATTTCATAACTAAATACCAAAACATTATTTATTATTTCACCATTTTTTGTTTTCATCTCTTTTTTTAATTCTAAATTTTTAAAAATATATCCTTTATATTGTAATAACATTCCTAAGTGTCTTGTTCTACCAACAAAATCCATTGCGTTCTGAAAACAATATAGGGTTATCTCTTTGTCTGTTGTATTAAATAATATATATTCATAGTATTCTGTTGGTTTGTTTAATACGCATAGTTCCATTATTTAACCCTCTCTGCTGATAATTTATTTTTTAATACTTTATTTTCATCAAACAAATTTTCATAGATTTCTGTTAGTTCAAATAATAATTCATGGAAACCATTCATCTCATTTATTCTTGTTCTTTTTAAATCTTTGGTAGATTCTATAAAATTATTTGTATTAAATCCAATTGGCTCATTTTTCAGCCATCCTGAATCTTCTTTTGTTTCTGATTCTATAGTTTTGATTAAATCGGTTTGTTTATTTTCAGTTATACTCCATTGTAAGATAATTGGTTTTTGTCTTGAAATAAATTTTTCAATTACTTTTTTAACTTCAGATGGTATTTTTTCTTCTTTAATATATTTTTCACAATCCCCTATATATTCAAGTTCAGCCATTTCCTTCACCTTGATTATTACCAGAATCTTCACTAATTATTCCTTTAAAACTTTTTAATCTTTTGTAAACATTTGCATCAGATTCTTCCCTATGGGCTTCTCTGTTCATAGATTCTTTTTGAGCTATTAAGAGTGCCATCCTTGTTGTATCTAATTCCCTTCTAAAAGCCCTATTTTGTGTTAAGAGTTTTATATTCATTTTTTCAAAAACATTAATAGGGTTTCCTTTCCAATCACAAAACAAAAACCATTTTATTGACCTTGCAGACCTTGACCTATTTATACATAAATTATCATCATATTCTTTCTCAATAAGACCTGTCTCTTGGTTAAATTCAAAATCCTGAATCTTTTCAAAATATCTCATATCATCTGTTGGCTTAAATGTAAATTTTCTTTTTCCTGTTTTATAGTTTAATTCATCTGATTTATATCCTGCTATATTTCCATCTAAAAAAATGATAAAATTATAGCTTCTCTGTGGTTCTGGAATCCTTTCGTTTTCTTCCATTTCCATTAAAATGGTTCCTCCAAATTTTCCATTTCACCTATTGGATTTTCTGTGGTTGGTTTCTTCTTATTATTATTAAAACCCCAAAGCCCACCAACTATTGCTCCTGCTAATAAAAATCCCCATAGGAAATTTAAATTCTTTGAGCTTAAATCATCTGAACAATTATTTCCTTTATAATCCCCTAGTTTACCATCACAAGTAGTATATTGTGTTCTGTAATTATCTCTTTGAGTCAAATAATCATTTCTTTCCTCAAAATATATAGCACTTGCATTTTCACAAGTTTCTTTTTTATCTTCACAATCTGTTAAACTTAAATTAGTGGATAATAAAGAAAAATAACAATCAGTGTATTTCTCATAATAACTACTTCTATTTTGGTCTAATGTTTCATTTAATTTATCTATAGAACCAATACATTCAGTATATAATGTAGTTAGATTATCATAACTATTTGCTAAATCATTTAAATCATCTTTAAATGAATCATTTCTATATAAAAAAATTGTCATAGTATTTGTAGCTGAAGAATTTGTAGACATTTCTAAATAAGCATTTTCTTCTCCAATGATAATTACTTTATTACCTGAATCATTAATAGTTACATTCACTTTTGTTGTGTACATCTCTACCCCTGAAACTAATGGGATACACAATAAGATTAATATCATTAATATTCTTTTCATATTTTCCTCCGTTTATTAAATTGTTTTGAACACTTTTTGCATAATACATAAGGTTTATTATCATCAAAATCATAAAATGCTTTACCACATTGGTCACAAACTAATCTTACCATATTTTTAATTCCTTCTTTTTCCATTTCAATATCACCTATCTTTTCATATACTCGCTGAAATTCCTTTATTGTTTCTTTTTCCATTTAGCTTACCTTTTTAGATGGTGGTGGATGATGTTTTGAATTGGGAGGAAGCAATTTCATCTTTATTGGAACACCATTATTTGAATATCTTTCTCCTGTTATTGGATTATAAAGAATATAATCACCACAAGCGATGCATTCTTTATCCCCTAAAAGGAATGTCTTTTTATATAATTCAGGGTGGTGTTTAAATAAATCTTCTTTCATTTGAGGGTCATTAACTTTCTGTTGAAATATTAAAAAATGACTTAGATTTGTTCTTATTGATGGATGAATCTCTTTATAAAATTGTGTTGCTAAAAAAACACCAATACCTCCACTTCTCCCACTTCTTGCAATATCATAAATTAAATCAAATGAGTTTGGGTCTTTCATTAAGTCTGGGATTTCATCTCCAAAGATAATTAATGTTTCATCTTTAAGGCGAGGATTTGTTTTCTTTTCTTCAAAAATATTCTTTAAGAGATAATATAATTCAACATAATAATATGGCTCATCTCTAATGTGGATTGATTCTATTGAACATGATAATCCTGAAATCAAACATGCTGTCCAAGGATATGTTCTAAATCTGTTCCCATCTAAAAACTCCATACTCCATTTAGTATTTACTTTATTAAAGATGTCAAGTATATTTGCTTTTTTAATTTTAGTAAAAAAAGCTTTCAGTTTAGGATTACTAGAATGTGGAATCATTAAATCTTGCAAACCCATTTTTTTGTTTTCCTTTGTGATAGTATGGTCATCAATATAATCTTTTATTTCACTTAAAGTTTTGCAGGAAAGCAATCCTCCTTTTTTAATTAAATCCCCTTCTTTATCTCTAAGTACACTATCAAAATAATCTCCTGATTTACCTAGGTCATAGAACCCTGAAAAAACTTTTAAATTTTGGACTAACTCTTTGTAAGACAATGATATTTTAAAACTCAATTCTTTTTCAAGTAAAGGTTTGTTTTCTAAAACATCATTAACTGGATATAAATATACCATGGGCAAAGGTTTGCTGAATTCGTTTATTTTTTTAAGTTCTTCCCTAAATTTAGAATTTTCTTCCCATTCAAAAGAATAATCACCAGTCTCCTCTTTTTTATCATTCAGTTCAATAACTCTTGCATATTCCTTTTCTACACACTGGTCTTTAAATCTATGAAGAAACCATGTTTTTCCTCTACCAGTTTCTCCAGCCAATCCTATTCTTGGAGCATCCCTAGATTTCTCCATACAAACTAATTCACCATAAGATGAAAAACCAACTGCAATCTCAGGGATTACTTTAAATTTCTTTTTCTTTTTGAAAGTACCTTCTGGAAAAAGAGATTCTGTAGATTTATTTGCTTCTTTTATATATTGTTCATCAGATTTTTCTCCTTTGAAATTCTTTGTTCTATCTATTTTAAGCCATTTTGTTTTTCCTTTTAAAACTTTATTTCCTTTTAACTGAACTTCTCTAGTATAACTATTGAAAATTAGCTTGTGTTCTTTTGGAATAAAACCATATTCATTAGGATGGGCTTCATTATAAGCTAGATAAAGATGAGTTTTTGAAACTGTAAATGGTATTCTTTTAGATGCAATACATATATTGAATTGTCTTAATTGGTTATAGTCTATAGATGCTTCCTTTTCGTATTCTTCTTCATCAATTAAATGTTCCCCTATAGCTATCTTTGTTTCCTGTTGTGGGTAATCATATTCATCATCAGAGACTAAAATCTGTTTATCATCTTTATAAATCTTTATTCCTTTCTTTTTTAGATATGAATGAGTATACATTTGACTATAGTGTTATAGTAATAAGTTGTTTATAAACATATTGTTTCATTTAAAAGTAGTGGTAAATAATTTTATATCCTGATTTCTTCAAATCTAACATTCCCTTCTTCTATAATTCTTTTTATGTTTCTTTGTTTCTCACTTAATCTTGATTGACCTGTTTTAAATTCTAAGATAATAATCTCATCTTCTTCAAATTGAATACCATCAACTGGACTTCCAAGAGAACGAAAATAATTACTATCATATTTATAATCTTTCATAAAAGGAATAAATTGCTCTATCTTGTTTCCATGCTTTACTTCTATAGATTTTTTTGAAGACTTTAAAGAATCAACTATATTCAATAAATGTTTTATCCATAAAACTAATAAAATTATAATTGCTAATAAAATAAAAATAAATTCAGTTGTGTTCATTTCTTATAAATATCCTTTACAATTATTTTGACTATTTTTTTATTCCATTTATATTTTACTAAGTGGTTTATTAAATCTTTCTTTTTGATTTTATTTAATTTTTGTTCTTTTATATATTTTACTATATTCTTTAAATCATTTTCTGGAATTTTATTTAATATTTTTCTTTCTTTTATATCTTTGTATATTAAACCAATAATCATCAAAACAATAAATGAAATTATTGGGATGAATAGATTTAGCATTGTAAGCTATTCTATTAATTTCCTCCATCTTTTAAAATTGTTTGTGTGTCTTTTTCAATAATTACTTTTTCATCATATTCTGCTGGAACAGGTTCACTAATCTGTTTTTTTGTTTTTTTAATTACTATCCTCTCATTACAATGTGGACATATTATTCTTTCTTCAAAAACTATTTTACTTTTCTTTTCTTCCATTTTTATTACCCCTTATTATTTTTTCCTATCAATTAACTCAGAAATTTCATTCCAATGTTCAGATATTATATGTTTTATTAGTAAAGATTTGCTATGAGCATTGAATTCACAAAATTTACATTTATGATTTTTTGTTAGTTCCATTTTTACCATCTCCTTTATATTTAATAATTAAATAAATTACTAAAGCAACCCCTGCTATTATAAATAACATTGGCATTGCTCCAAAAAGACAACCAACTCCAAAACCAATCAAAGCAAACCAACCTTCTTTTGAGTTGAAAAACTTTGTTGATTTTTTTAATAAAATATCTTCTTTGAAGTTATTTTGTTCTGATTTCATATTCACTACCTTTAAAAATTATTTGAATATCTTTTTCTTGTTTGTTGTAAATTGGAATATCCATTGCAATTAAATCATCTTTAATTTCCGAACTAATCTCCCCATTTGTAATAATTGCTTTTGGGTTTATCTGGATTACAAACATTAAACTATTTGTTTCAATTACACCATTATTAGCTAACACCATTATTTTTTTGTTTTCATCTAAAATTCTATCTTCGCATTCCCCATAACAGTTTGTCATTATAATCATTTCATCTAAAACAGGAACTAATGTATTGAGTTCAATCTTACTTAAAAATCCATCTTTGTAACTTGGTCTTAAAGTAATCCCATCTATTTGCAAATCATCTGAAACAATTCTTATTTCTGAAAAATTAAACTGTTTGTATTTCTCAAACTCAGATGGTATGCCAGAATCATAAATTATTCTTGGTCTGAATTTTAAAGCTAATTTATCCAAGTATTCTGTTTCCATTGGGTTTGTTGCTATGAAATAATCTATTTTATTGTATCCCAAATCTTTTATTTTTTTGATAGTATACAAATAATTTTCCTGTCCGCAATCTATAAGGAAAGTTACATTATTCTCATTAACTATAAACTCACAGTTTCCACTTGACTTGAATAAGAAAACATTTTTGTAAGATGTATTGATTTTAAAATCATTGGTTTGATTTGTTGTATTGGTTTGATTTGTTGTTATATTAGTTTCTGTTATGTTGGTTGTTTCTATTTCTCTGAAATTTACTTTAGTGTAATTTTGTAATTTATCACAACCTGTTAATGTTACTATAAGAATAATTGATATTAAAAATATTATTTTTTTCATTGTGCTTTATCTCCTTTATTTCTTGTCTATTAATGAAAATCAAATCATAACCGCTTTTCCAATAAATATGCTTCTGTTATATAATAGCTGTTTGTTCAATCTACATCAATCCTTTCATATAATGTTCTTGGGCTACCTGACCCATTAACAACCTTTTTTTTCCCTTTTATTCTTACACCATCATTTCTTTTTAAACGATTCCTTATCTTTTCATAATCTAAATTAGTAGCTTCCTTGATTTCATATATTGTAAATTCTTTATTATTAGCAATAAAATCCGTAAGTTTTTTATCATCTTCATCAAGATAACTATCATCTATTTCTTCATCTGTTATATTATTTGGTTTAATTTCTTCAACTTCTTTTAACCTTTCCAAAACCTTTTTCATTATATCTTTGAGTTCTTCTTGATTCTGTTTTAGAAGCATAATTTCTTTTGAGTGTTTAATTATATTATTCCTATCTACAATTATATTATCATAAAGCATTTGAGTCTCTGAATTATCTTCTTCTTCAGGTTTATTCAATTTATATAATGAATCTATTTTATTATTTACAATCTTAACATTATGAACTAACTTGATAAAACATTCTTTCAAAGCAAAGGGATTTGCACTTAGATTTTCTCTAAGGAATTTTAAGTTTGGTTCAAAGTTATTTTTTTGTTGTTCCATTTTTTACCCTATAAAACTTTTTAGATTCTTTGTCTTTTTCCATCAATCCTTTTTTAACAAAAATATTTAATAAACGTCTGGTTTGTTTATTTGTCATATTCATATATTTATTGCGAAACTCTAAGCTGAATGTTATCCTCCAAAAATCTACACTATAATATTTATTTCTATATAACTTAATTATTCTCATTCCTTTTTCTATTCTCTTTTTGAAAGACATTTTAGTATTACTATCTTTATGGTAACTTTCTATATTCTTCTTCGCATTTATCACATCTATCGTTGTTAAACAACATTTCATAAAGACCTGTTTCAATTCCACAATCTACACATTTATCCATTTTGTTTTCCTCCTAATCTTTTGGTAATTTTACAATGCCATATTCTGTTAAAATATATGTGTCTCCCATTTTATTTTTCCCCATTCATTTATTATATTCAGGTGGTTCTGGCATGGGTGGTAATTGTTTTACCCACATCTTCTTAACTTTCCTTTTTACTAATAAGCCCAAAAGATTCCACCATTCATCTTCTTTATTCATTTCTTAACCTCAATGTTCTTATCATCAATTAATACCAAATTAATATTTTCTTCATTAAAGATATTGATTATATGTTTTCCTTTGAAATATATTTTTAACATTTTAATTTATATCTTTTAATTCTTTAAGTGAAAAATGTTTTTTACATCTTGGACAATGATATGGTTTTGGTGAATTGTATCTGATATTCCAATCTCTTACAACACATTTCCCACACCCTTTTGGACACCAATTAGCTAATCTCATTTTTTGTTTTTCCCCTTTATATTTATTTTATTCTTCTTTACACTCTTCAGTTAATATATATTTTCCATCCTTATCTTCTTTTAACCAACCTAAATAAATCCATTTCCTTAATTCATCAGAAGCATTTCTTTTATAAAAAACACCAAAATCAAGCTTTGTGAGAAAGCCTTTAACTAAAGCTATTTCAATAAGTTTTTTTTGTAAGTGTCCTTGTTTCATTGTATCCCACACCATCCTATCAATATAATAGCAGATACTATTAGAACTAATAAAGCAATCAAAGACATTATAATTACCACTAAACTTATTTCTGCTTTTTTATTTATCATCTTTATATTCTGATTAATCAATTTTTTATGAACCTAAATATTTTTGGTTTGTTATTTTCTCTCCATTATAACAATAACAAACTTCTCCAATATCATCATAATACCAACCTGAATAATTATCAGTATCCATTTGACATATGTCATAATAACATTCATTCTCTTGGTCTATAATCTGCATTCCTAATCCAATTACAAAGATAATAAATATTGTTTCTAACAAAACCACTATTGATAAAACAATAGTTGCTATTTTATATCCTTTCATTTTTTACCTCATTATTTTTTTAATACAACTTATTTCTGATTTTTTATTTATCATCTTAACATACATAAACATATACACAAATATATACTTATATATAAACTTTTATATTAATTGTAAAGTAGTATCTAATAATCAAGGTTTAATACTATTATTAAATGATTACAAATATTTATATATAAGTTGATTAACCTAATAGTATCACCTCTTTTTCCTGGAGCAACCTCTTCGGAGGTTCTTCTGGGTTTTTAAAAATTGGTGGTATAATTTAAGAGTTTGAGAGAGAGTCTGAGATGAGGAGAAAAAATATATGGAAACTGGATTTGAAAGATATATAGGAAAAACCTTAAAAGTATATTTAAAAAATAAATTTAAATATAAAGGTGTTGTTCTTGGAGTTTCAGAGAATGGTCTTTTTTTAATAATAGATGATGTTGAGCAAGGGGAGAAAGGAATTGCTATTTCTGAAATATTAGATTATAATGTTATAAAAGATTTGGGTGATAGTGATGACTAAAGATTTTGGTGACATTGCATATTGTTTCAACTGCAAACATTTTGATTATAAAACAAAGATTTGTAAATTTAGGAATGGTGAAGTTGGATTTGGTTCTACTTGCATAAATTTTATACAAGCAACAGATATGAATATAGAAGAATTTCAGAAAGAACATAATCTAAAATCTAGGATTAAAGAAGTTAGTGGGGATATAGAAAAAGTTTCTGAAAATATACTAACAGAATTTGCTCAGAAAAAGGTTGCAACAGGAACAGAAATGATTACTGATTTAATAAAAACAAAAGAATGTATTTATACAGTAAGGAATGATGATAAAACAGAGATGTGGATTTATAGGAAAGGTATCTATGTTCCACAAGGAAAATCATATATACATGAATATGTAAGGCAAATTTTAAAATCAGCTTACACAACTTATATTTGTAATCAAGTAATATCTAAGATAGAAGCAGATACTTTTATTGATTCAAAGAATTTCTTTTCAAATAATATAATAGATGAAGTTCCAGTTCAAAATGGATTGTTAAATATATACACAAAAGAATTAAATGATTTTGACCCAGATAAAATATTCTTTGGTAAATTACCTGTTTGTTATGATTCTAAAAAGAAATGTCCTAATATAATAAAACATTTTGAAACTGTATTGAAAAATAAAGAAGATGCAAAAGTTATGCAAGAACTCTTTGGTTTTTTATTATTAAAGGAATATAAAATAGAAAAGGCTGTTATGTTTAATGGTTCTGGTAGGAATGGGAAATCTAAGACACAAGAACTAATGAAAAGGTTTATTGGTTCTGAAAATTGTTCTTCTGTTTCCTTACAATTATTAGAAGATGATATGTTTTCTATATCTGAATTATTTGGTAAGATGGCAAATATTTGTGGGGATATAAGTAGTAGTGCTTTGAAGAACACTGGGAGATTTAAGGAACTAACAGGAAGGGATTTAGTTACTGCTCCAAGAAAATTCTTACCACCAATCTATTTCCAAAACTTTGCTAAACTTATCTTTTCATGTAATCAACTTCCTATAAGTTATGATATAACAGAGGCTTTTTGGGAGAGGTGGGTTTATTTAGATTTTCCTTATACTTTTAAAACAAAAAAAGAGATAAGTGAGATACCAAAAGAAGAAAGAGAAAATCTAAAAGAAATAGACCCTGAGATTATAGAAAAATTAACAACTAAAGATGAAATGAGTGGTTTACTTAATTGGGCTTTAGAAGGGTTATATATTTTATTGAAACAAAAAGATTTTAGTTTTTCTAAGACTGCAAGTGATGTTAAATCAATATGGATAAGAAAGGCTGATAATTTTGAAGCATTTATTATGGATTGTATTGAAGATGACTACGATAGGAAAATAACAAAAAAAGATTTAAAAAGAGCATATACTGATTATTGTAAAAAATATAAATTAAATCCTTGTAGTGAAAAACATGTTAAAAATTCATTGAATAAAATGGGTGTAGGTGATGATAGGTTTAGGAGTGGGGATATAGATGAGTATTATTGGTATGGTATAAAATTTAAATTTGACCAAGGTGTCCAAGATGACTATGGGTTTTCACCCTATACTAAAAATTTAATTTTTGCTATAGGGCAGGATACTATAGTCAAGCGGGACAAGCTAGTCAAAAATAGTTCCATAGGAAATAAGCATAAGGTAAATGACTATGGTGTCCAAGATAATATTAATAAAATAGAAAAAGTAAAGGAAGAATTTATTGAAGATACATTCAAAAACAATAAAAAAATAATAAAAAAAATAATTTTTAAACTGATTACATCAAAAAATATTATAAAAACAAATATTATTTTAGTTAAATGTAAAGGAATACCTGAAAAAGATGTTTTAGATGTTTTGGAAAAATTAAGGAAGCAAGGTGATTTATTTAATCCAAAGCCAGATTATTGGAAAAGGTTATAACTCAAAAATAATTACAAACATTTATATATAAGTTAATTAATATAATGAATAGATTAATCAAACCACATATATTTTAACTAAAAATTATGCAATTAGTAGTTATCTCCTATATATGTGGTTTGGCTTAATCTTAATGGAAGCTCAGGAAACTGAGGGGGAGAAAAAAATGGTTGATATGGAATTAAAAGGAAAGAAGATTTCTTTAAATTATAACTTAAAAAATAATGAGACTTATAAAGTTAATGAAAGAAAAGGGATATTTACTTTATCCATTTTCCAGAAGCCACAAGTAGTTAAAGGGATAACCTCTTATTGTGAAGATGGAAAACATATTCTTTGTTTGGATTATGATGATGTATGTTATTGGGTAGTCAAACAAGAGATAAAAAAATTATCTATTATTGATGGACCATTCCTTATATTAAGTTCAAAAGAAAAAAGAATTATGGGTGAACTAGTTGGTAATTATCATTGTTATTGTTTTAAGAAGTTTTTTCCTAATGAGATAGTTAAGATACAAAGACAGACCTCTTGTGATTCATCTTATTCTACTATGCCTTTAAGAAACAGGTTTAGAAGCTGGGTATTAAGGCTTTCTGATAAAAAAGGTTCTAATATACCTAAATTCAAAGAAGTTGTTGGAAAAAACAATAGATTAGATTATGAAATATCTGAAGCACACTTTAAGATTATTTCAAAACTTTATCCCCAAATAAAATTAATTGATTATAAAACAAAAGATGGGTTTAAAAAAATATGTTTCAATGTTTATGAGACAGGAAAATAATGGCAGGGAAAACATACTTTAATGATGTATACAGAAGGGCACAAATAGCTTTTGGTACTGAAAAGATGAATCAAGTAGATTTAGTTGATTGGCTTACTGGTGGGACAATTGTTACAGATAAATCATTAGGGGTTAGGATATTAGCTACAGATATGGAGAACAAGGCTGTAGAGGAAATTGAATTTGAATTAAATGATATGGGAAATGATATAGAACAGGCAAGGGACTTTAAATCTTTAAATAGGCAAAAAGCAATATTAGAAGAAAAGGAAGATTCAATAACAATAGATAGATTAAAAAATGATTTACAATTCCTTCAAGAAGATTTAGATTTACAAAGAGAAGCAGTATCAGAAAGAAATAAGCAAGTATCTTTTTTTAACAAACAGTTTAATGAAAGGTTTAATGATGCAGAGTCTCTTGAAGAATTAAGTGAGATAGCAAATGAAGCAGAAGAAACAGCACAAGAACTATCTGTGGAAAACATAAGAAAATTTTCAGGATTATCTTTTGAGAGAAACTCTAAAAGATTTTTATAAATATATGAAGGTGAAATAAAATGGAAAATAAAAAACAAGATGTTGGAGCAGACATAATGGAAGAGAGATTGACATGGGCTATAACTATTGTCAAAAAGAAGTGTGAAGAAAATAGTATTGAGTTTACAGAAGCAATGATGATAAAAGCTTTAGAGGTAGGGATAAGTCTTTACATTCAAAAGGAAAAAAGACAATCAATGTCTCATTAAACAAAATGTCAATAAGCTATAAAGAACAGAGAAAGAATAAACAATTAGATGAATGGTTTGAAGAACAAAAGGAAAAAGAGGAACACAAAAAGGAGAATACTTAATTTATATTAAAAACCTTTCTAAAAATCACTGACGATACACCTACGACAAAATCATCATAAAGTAT
>Ga0208904_1000444_pt1 | contig 35462 bp, 39 predicted proteins | sample AntAceMetag02UKB_FD_184774 | JGI IMG/M metagenome (GOLD analysis project Ga0208904, IMG submission 184774) | Saline lake microbial communities from Ace Lake, Antarctica - Antarctic Ace Lake Metagenome 02UKB (SPAdes) (version 2) | ecosystem: Environmental > Aquatic > Non-marine Saline and...
ACTTTCTCTTGCAAAAGAAATGCCTATCCCTCTCGATACAGATGGATACGAAATTGAAGAAGGAACGAGATTAAAATATCGATACCTAGATTTAAGAAGAGAGAGGTTGACCAAAAATATACGGATAAGAAGTAAGGCCATTAATTTTATTCGCAACTGGTTGGTTGAAAAAGACTTTGTAGACATTGAGACACCGATATTTACAAAAACAACTCCTGAAGGAGCTAGAGATTTTTTAGTCCCCTCAAGATTACAGCCAGGTAAGTTTTATGCATTGCCTCAATCACCACAACAATACAAGCAACTGTTAATGGTGGCTGGTTTCGAAAAATATTTCCAAGTAGCTCGTTGTTTCAGAGATGAGGATCCTAGAGCAGATAGGGCTTATGGGGAGTTTACTCAACTAGATATAGAGATGAGTTTTGTCGACCAGGAAGAAATATTAAAAATGACAGAACAACTTTTTACGGATTTGATAAAAGAGGTTTTTCCTGAAAAGAAAATTGCCAAAGAGCCTTGGCCCAGACTTTCTCATGCAGAAGCAATGAAAAAGTATGGAAGTGATAAGCCAGATTTAAGAAAAGATAAAGATGATCCAGATGAACTAGCCTTCTGTTGGATAACTGATTTCCCACTTTTTGTAAAACAAGATAAGGAAGACTATTATCATGGAATTGGTAAGGCAAAATACGCACCATCTCATCACATGTTTACGGCCCCACACCCTGACGATGTTGATTTATTAGATAAAGACCCACTCAAGGTTCGTGGGTTACAGCACGACATGGTTTTAAATGGACATGAAGTTGGTGGGGGAAGTATTAGGATTCACCAATCAGATATACAAGAGAAAATATTTAAACTTATTGGTTTTGACGAGAAGAAAAAGAAGCAATTTGATCACTTGCTTGATGCTTTTCAACATGGTGTTCCACCTCATGGAGGAATTGCTCCAGGAATCGACAGATTTTTATACACTGTTTTGGGAGAAAGAAGCCTCAGAGAGGTCATGGCTTTCCCAATGACGGCCGGTGGAACTACGTCTGTCATGGATGCTCCTAGTAAAGCAAGCGAAGAACAATTAAAGGAGCTGGGAATCAAGGTGAACGAAAGCCGTGATAAGAAAAAATGAAATTTCTTCTAGGTGATAAGCGCAACTTATTATTTCTGTCTTTGTTTACTTTTGTTTTTGTGGCGTCAAGCGCACTAGCCATTTCTAAAGGGCAGGAAATATATCTAGAGCAAAGAAGAACGATTTCAAAATCTTTTACACCAATACCTGTTTTGTCTGAAGAGTCTGGTTTTCCTGTTCTCTCGGCCCAAGCCGCTTTGGCGGTTGATCTCGATGCCGGTTCGGCTCTCTATGAGAAAAACCCTGAAAAAGCTTTACTACCAGCTTCAACAACGAAAATAATGACTGCCTTAGTGGCGATGGATTATTACCCGACAGACACAATCATTAAGGTAGGAAAAGTCAGTGTTGAGGGACAAAAGATGGGTCTTGTTCAAGGAGAAGAAATATCTGTTTTGGATTTACTGTATGGTTTATTGATTTACAGTGCCAATGACGCTGCTGAAGAATTAGCTGTTAATTATCCAGGGGGTAGAGACATGTTTATATCGGCGATGAACATAAAGGCAGGGCAACTGCATTTAGACAATACTTCTTTTTCTAACCCTTCTGGTCTAGATGGCAACGGCCATCACTCAACTGCCAGAGATTTGATTAGGGTGGCAGAAGTAGCAATGAAAAGGTCATTATTTAGAGAAATGGTCGCTATCAAAGAAAAAAACGTTGCCAGTATTGATGGAAAGATAAAACACAGGCTTGTAAATATTAATCAATTGTTGGGAAAAGTAGATGGTGTTTTAGGGGTGAAAACAGGTTGGACTGAAAACGCTAGAGAAAATTTAGTTACCTATATCGAAAGAGATGGAAAAAGAATTATGATAGTTCTTCTTTCAAGTCAAGACAGATTTGGGGAGACAGAAGAGTTGATCAGTTGGATATTTGAAAACTATGAGTGGCAAGAAGTAGAGTTCTCCTTAGAAGAGTATCGCCAAATTTAGTTCAATTATTCTCCGTAATAATCACTCGTTATGGCTGAAATATAAGCAGAAAAGCCCCGATCACCTTCAAAAACAATAATGGGTTGGTAGAATTCTGCTGAAATACCTGCGTCATAATAAGCTAAATAAATACGTCTGATAATAATTGTGCTTTCATTATTTACTCCCTGATTAGCGATAAAACCATTTCCTGCCTTTAATTCCTCCCATGCAGCTTCAGCAAGTTTTATTGGATAGGTTGCATATTTGTCTTCATCAACAGGGAAATAATGAAATTCTGAGGCGATAAATTGTTTTTCTCGCTCTCTTGCTCCACTAACCATAAACCAAGCGTTAGCCTGGGTTGGATTGGAAGTTAGACTTGGCAGATCGTCATAACTTTTTCTAAATAGATATACTTTTACCAAGTCCGCTTCAGATAAAGAAAGTGCGTTAGCAAAACTGCCCTCTTCTATTTTCAGAAACTGATGGGTGGTTGGTCCAGACAAATCATCAGGCAAAAGATTAGCCGAAGATAAATACGATCTTATTTGGGAAGCGGCAATTTCTGGAGCTGGCGGCCTTTTTTCTAAAGGCGACGAGTCTTTGGACAGATCGTAACTAATAGAGAAAATACCATTAATAATATTCATATCTAGATTTGATGGTGCTTTTTGATGCTGGAAGCGGTAAAGAGTGGGAGAGACCTGTTCTCCGTTGGGCATAAAACCAAGATCAGTTGCTTTGTCTTTAGCAAGCTCAAGATTTAATTGGGTTTGAACTGGTTTGGGCATGAAATAGACTTTTGCTTGAGTGAGTAAAACAGGAACCCCTCCCTCAGGGGTTTCTAGAGTGTAAGTTGGGTCTCCGGCAAGACTGCTTTCTGGGAATGGTAATTCAGGTAATTTCCCAAAGGAAACGGTTGGTGGTGGGGGAGGCTCTGGGTAGAAATGTCGATAGACACTAATTCCAGTTGAAAGGGCCATTCGGCCAATAATTAAAGCTATTAACCCATAGAGACTGTATCTTATTATCTTTCTTGTTGTTATTGCAGTTTGAGTCAGAGAGGCCATTTTTAGATTACTTCTAGTGATTTTTACTTACTAGGCTCCTTTGAGTATAGACTTTGTAGGTGGTAGAATTCAATTACCATGACGGCTTCTGAGAGTAAAAATGTAAGAGTTAGGATTGCTCCATCTCCAACGGGGTTTGCTCATGTGGGAACGGCATATGCGGCCTTATTTAATTATGCTTTTGCAAAAAATATGAGTGGCAGTTTTATCATTAGGCTTGAAGATACTGATGCAAAGAGACATGTTGAAGGAGCAGAACAAGCAATTTATGATGGTTTTACTTGGTTGGGTTTTACTTGGGATGAAGGTCCTGACAAAGGTGGGAAATATGAGCCCTATAAACAATCAGAGAGACTAGAAACATACAAGGAAAAAGTAGAAAAACTTCTAGAAGAAGGTAAAGCTTATAAAGATGATGGAGCTGTTAGGTTTAAAAATCCGGGAGAAGATATTGGATGGAAAGATATTGTCAGGGGCGATATTAATTTTCCCGGAGGTGAAGTGAAAGACTTTGTTATTATGAAGTCCGACGGATTCCCCACTTATAACTTTGCGGTAGTGATTGACGATATCTCAATGGACATAACTCACGTTATTCGAGGAGAAGAGCACATATCTAACACACCAAGACAACTTGCTATATACAAAGCCTTAAATGAAAAAGCACCCCGGTTTGCGCATCTACCAACACTTAGAAACAAAGAAAGAAAAAAGCTTTCGAAAAGAAATGATACGGTTGATTTAAGAATTTATCAAAAAGAAGGTTATTTACCTGAGGCATTTGTAAACTTCTTGTGTCTTTTGGGTTGGTCTCACCCAGAAGAAAAAGAGATTTTTTCATTAAGTGAGTTTGTTGAGGCTTTTAGTTTAGAAAGAGTCAGAAAAGCAGGGCCGATTTTTGATAAAGACAAATTGGATTGGATTAATGGAGAATACTTAAGAAAATTAAGTGATTCAGAATTTGCTGACAAAGTGGCTAAGTTTTTTAAGAAAAAATACTCTAAGGAGAAGATTGCAGAAGTAACACCTCTTATTAAAGAAAGAATTAAAACATTTTCTGAGTTTGAGACCTTGGCGGAGTTTTTCTTTAAGGAACCCGAAGTAAACAAAAAATTATTCGGAGAAAATTACAAGAAACACATAAGTATGGCTGTTAAGGTATTAGACGAAATAAAGGAATGGAACAAAATAGCAGTGGATAAAGAATTATTATCAAATATTGAGAAAAACAACTTTAAAACGGGAGATTTTTTCATGGACTTAAGAATTGCTATCACTGGTAAGAAGTTTACTCCACCGATTAATGATTCAATTGTCATTCTCGGAAAAGAGAAAACATTGAGTAGGTTAAAACCTTTTGCTTAATAACATGGTCAAAACTGCCGCCAAGAAAAAAAAGAAAAATGTATCCTCTGAAGTTCTGCGACAAAGATTAAAACTCAAACACCTAGAAGCTAAGAATAAATTCTCGGAAAAGTACCCAGATGTAGAAAAGTTTTTAAAAGAAAAGGGAGTTCAATTAGAAGATGTTAGAAAACACTCAGCCAAGATAATCGGAGCAGGAGCAATAACAGGAACCATTCTTCTGACTCCTCCTGGTGATGCTCAGATACTGCCTGCCCCCAATGAAATAATAGAAAAACTTAAGGATCAGGGGAGAGTAGAGGGTGTTGATACACCACAAAAATTATTAGTAGATACTTTGGCATCAGTGTTGCCAAATGAAATAAGGTCATTAACCAGGTCAGAAGAAAAATTTTTAGAGCAACTTTTTCAGAATATATTGGGTGTCAATGCTAGGGCGACTTTAGAAGGCGAACACTTGAATACTACTTTTGGTCGTATTGGTGCTGAACAACATTTAAGAAGATATCCCGGAGATGTCTTGATTAATCACGGTTCCGGAGATGTTCTTACAGAAGGAATTGCCCCTGGTCTTGGTGCTTGGGGTTATTTTGCGCAATCAAAGACTGCGTTTACTCCCGATTTAGAGGAAACAGAGAGGTGGTACGCCGTTGTTCAAACACTATATTTACCCGATTGGAACACACGACAGCCATATTTAAGAGGTTGGTATAAATACAGGAAAGTATTAATTGTTAATACTGATAATGGAAATGCTGTTGTTGCTTCTATTGCTGATTCTGGGCCCGCTGCATGGACAGGGAAGCACTTCGGGGGCAGTCCTGAGGTAATGGACTATCTCGGTGGTCCAAGGTATAAGAAGGGCCCTGTTATTTTGTTTTTTGTTGACGATCCAGAAAACAATGTGCCACTCGGCCCAGTGGAATATAATAAATTAAACTTGCCGGAAGGGGCATTACACGAAATATGAGCAAAGTATATTACGATCATTTAATAGTTCTTGACGATATTGAGAAAAAAATTAAAAAGATTGCTCAAACGCAAGAAGAAAGAGAAGAGTTGTGGCAACTGGTTGATGATATTATTCACCACAGAGTGTTGGCATGTGTTTTAGATAATCTGCCAAAAGATAATCACAAGGAGTTTTTAGGAATGTTTCATGAAGCTCCACACAGCTTGAATTTAATGGACTATTTAAAAGAAAGAATTAAAGAAAACATTGAAGAGTTAATTAAACAAGAAATAGGCGGCTTGGCTTCGGAACTGTTAAAAGATCTTCAAGAAAGAGAATAATTATTTTTCGAGAGTAGTGCTGATATACTCAAGATATGGAGAGAAATTTTGGTGGCGTTATTTGGACCAATCACGCACTGCAAAGACTAAAAGAAAGAAATATTTCTCAAGGAGATGCATGGGCAACTTTTAGGCGCCCGGAACAATCAAAGTACGCAGAATCAAAAGGTGCTTGGATATATTACAAAACATACGGAAATCAAAAAATTGAAGTTGTTGCTAAACAGAATGAAAAGAAGGAATGGATAATTCTTTCCGTCTGGTCAAGGCAAACTTTTAAAAACACGAAGAAACCTGATTCACTCTTAAAATTAGTTTGGAAAAGAATTTTTAAGAAATAGCCCCATCTTTGGTATAATAGGACTCTTCAATGCGGGATGGTGTAATGGTAGCACGCTGCTCTCTGGAAGCAGAGATTGGGGTTCAAATCCCTGTCCCGCAGCCAAATTAATAGTAATATGACCGAGATTTCTGGAAAAGATACTTAGGATGGTGCCCTCTATAAATGATTAAAAGTAGAATTACAGAAGTTAAAAACCCTAAATGGAGCTGGCATCATGAATAATACGAAAAAATAAGTTAAAATACAGAAATGATAGATTATAAAATTATGAAAGAAAGAATACTAAAAGTTTCCAAAGACACAGGCATACCAACCAAGAAAATTTGGGACCTCTTTCGTGTTTTGTGCGAGGGTGAGTTAGTTGAAAATAACAAGTTACTTCAAACGTTGGGTATATCCAAAAACACATTAAATCAAGCAAAGGGAATGTTTACGGACTTGCTTGAGCCTTCTTCCCAAAAAACCAAACTAAGAGGTGATGTGCTTGGGGGAATTGCATCCCTTTTTCCAGCAGGATACCAGCTCGAAGAGTCTTTGTGGAGTATTCTTGAGAATGAAAGGTATGATCAAGTTATAGAATTGCTTGGAAGACATAAGGATAAAAGACCCACGCCAAATAGGGAATACGATCAGTTTACTGCAACAGTTGAAACAACAGCTAAACGCGCCAGTTTTTTGGATCGGAACGAAGATATTGTCGGAAAAAGACTACTTTTCTTAGGGGATGATGACCTTACCTCTGTGGCGGTATCCAGTATTGGAAAAGCATCGAAGGTGACGGTATTGGATATTGATGATAGGATTTTGGACAACATTAGAGAAATCGCAAAAGATGAAAGTCTGGAGATTGATTTAGAAGAATACGATGCTAGAAAAACACTATCTGAAGGGCACAGACAGAAATATGATATTGTTTTTACTGATCCTCCATACACCCCCGAAGGTATTAAGCTTTTTGTATCAAGGGCTATTCAAGCATTGGATCTGCAAAACCAGTCGGCAAGAATTTATCTTTGTTACGGAAACAGTGACAGTGCAAAGGAAAGGTTTTTGCCGATTTATGAGTTGTTAATATCTTCAGGTTTAATGATTAGGTGGGTATTTGACAAATTTAACAGATATAAAGGTGCGGAGTCGATCGGGAGCACAAGTTCATTATTTGTTTTGGATATTACTCCGAAAACAAAAACTTTAGTAATCAAAAACTATGACAAATCAATCTATACCAATAATTAATCATTTCGTTGCTTTAATAAAGTTGGAGAAATTCGATAATTCGATCGAAAAAATTGAAGAGATTGCACAATCAATTGTAGGAGAAATGAAGCTGAATGTTGTTAAGAGGCTTAATCACATGTTCTCTCCTCAAGGGATTACGTTGGTTTATATCCTTTCCGAATCTCATTTAGTAATTCACACATGGCCCGAGACGGGAATAATTCACGTAGATCTTGTGACCTGTAGCCAGAGACTGGAGAAGGAATTTAAAAGTTCTCTAAAGCTTGCTTTTGTCGATTTCAATCCTAACTTTATTAAGGTGAAGTCGGTGGATTTTGACAAACAATAAGACTTAGAATAAAATGCAACTATTGAAGCGGTAGTAGGGCTCGCTGCACTCTCTAACTGAGTGTAGGCCGCAAAAAATGAAAAACCTACCATGAAAAATAAAGTAGATGTAGTATCGATAAACTTTAAGATAAGTGGTACTAGTATTTTTGTTCCCTTCAAAGCCATATGTAGCGTTACCAACAAAGAGTTCTCCGGCGAGGTAGTAGTAGAATATACTCCCAAAAACAAGGTTGTCGAGTATGTGGATATGGAGAGAATTATCAATAAGGTTTCTTCTCAAAAAACAACCGTCGAAAAATTGGCCAATGATATTTATCTGATAGTCGAAAGATCCATATCTCCAAAATATTTAAAAATTATAATTGACGTTAGGCATTCCAAAGCCCACCAACCTGTTAAGGTGTGGATAGAAAATAGCTAACTTATGAATTTATTATTGCTGATAATCTGGATAACAGGTATAACCAGCTTTACGCTTATAGGAAGTTGGTATGCAAAAAAATATAAAAAGCCGGATTTACTTATTGCTTTGTATGTTACCTTTATCTTGGTAGCCCAGATTCTTGCTGTTAAAATTTCGGTGTTTGATCTCGGTTTTAAGGAATTTTATGGACCCAGCGGTGTTCTTGTCTTTTCTATCACTTATCTTTTGACAGATATAGTTAATGAGAAATTCGGCAGAAAAGAAACCCATAAGATGGTCACCATTGCTTTTGTTTCTCAGGTTGCTATGATTTTCTTTATTTGGTTTGGTACCATACTTCCTCCAGCTCCCTTTTGGACTCTTCAAGACTCTTGGAAACAAATTTTCGGTTTAGTTCCAAGGATAACTCTTGCCAGTTGGGTTGCCTTTTTGATATCGGAAAACTTTGATGCCTATATGTTTTATCTCTTTAGAAAAATTACTAAAGGAAAATATTTGTGGATGCGAAATGTTTTTAGTTCTATTCCGGCACTTCTTCTTGATAGTTTTATCTTTATTCCCCTTGCTTTTTATGGAGTTATGCCGCTTTTACCGTTAATAATTGGTCAGACTGCCGTAAAGTGGCTTGTCGGATTAATTAATATACCTTTTATGTACCTAAATAAAGCGATATTGGGTAAAACACAAACAAAATTTGCTAATTAAATATGGACATATTTTACAAATGCAACCTGGAAAAATAAGCAACAACAAGATATCTGACATTTCCATTAAAGGAATTAATGGTGGTTTTGTTGATAATTCTGTCAAGCTAGCTATATTGACAGTAGTGTCTGGATACTTAGAAGATGAAAATATTCTAGTTCACGGTGAACGATTTTCAAACACAAATTTTCTCAACAATTTCTTAAGTTATGTATTAAATGACAAGAGGGCAGCCCCAATAAACTTTGACTTAAATATTAAATTTGATGGTTATAAAACCAAAGATAATATAAGTTCCAATGATTACGATTTGTTCTTACCTTATAGTGGCGGTGCAGATAGTACAGCTGGATTGCTTTATGCCTTAGATTGCGGATTAAAGGTTAAGCCAATTTATGTCGCTTTTGGGCAAAAAAATGAAAAGCAAGAGATTGTTGCAGTCAAAAAGATACTACGGAAATTAAAAATAAAACCCACAATTATCAGAATTGATATCAATAACTACATCGATCAAGAATGGAAGAGATGGAAAATGGGTATTATTCCTGCTAGAAATTATTTGTTCGCAGCAATTGCCGCCTCACTTCTTTCAAAATCCAGAAATAAAAATTCCCAAGTTTGGGTATGCGCACATAAAGAGGAGGTAGATAATATTCATACTGATAAAAGTAATAGATTTTTTGAATCGTGCTCAAAGATTTTTTCAGAAAAATACAAAAGAAGTGTTCATGTTGTAACTCCTTTTAAAAATGTAACTAAACCAGAAATAATAAGTTATTGGCATAAGCATTGGGAAAATAAATATAATATTTTTGTTGAAGAAACTATAAGTTGTTATTTTGGCAATAATTGCGGTACTTGTAAGGCATGCATTAATCGCGCCATTGTTTTTACATGCCTTGGAATGCAAATCGAAAATTTTAAAACGAATCCTTTTTTGGATAAAGAGGGAATAATTAAAACTTCATATATAGACAAATTTAGTTCTTTGGATAATGAAAGAAAGTTAGATTTTCTTTACGCTCTCCACGAACAAAAAAACGTACTACCCAAAGAGCTGAAAAGGTTTTTAGATTTGAATTACAAAAAACACCAAAAGAAAGTTGTAAATAGAATCAAACTTATTAAAAAGGGATCACATCTAAAATGAAAACTGAATATATTCTTGGTCTAAACGGATGGTTCAAAAGAACTCACGATGCATCAGCTTGTCTTCTTGCAAACGGGGAAATTGTAGCAATGGCTGAGGAAGAAAGATTCATAAGAAGTAAGCATGCTTTTGGTAAATTGCCATACAATGCCATTACTTATTGTTTAAACAAAGCAAATATTACCCTTGATGATGTGAGTAAGGTGGGTGTTGGGTGGAATTTTAAAAAACTTTATAGTACCGCCGGAATAGAAGAACCTAAATTAAATAATCTTGCAGAAGTTTATTTTCCTAAAAAAATATTTGAGTATAATAATGCTCCGAATATTGAGTTGATTGACCACCATCTTGCACACGCAGCTTCATCATTCTTTTTATCGGGTTTTAAGAACGCCACGATTATAACTTTGGATGGTCAAGGTGAAGATGATTCGGGGTCGATTGCGAAAGGTTCAAATAACCATATTGAAATTATTCAAAAGCTAACAATAAAGGATTCTTTGGGATTTTTTTATGATGCAATAACGCAATATTTGGGGTTTCATTTTATGTCTGCTGGAAAGACCATGGGTTTATCTTCCTACGGGTATCCCAAATTTAAGTTTAACGAATTTTATCTGAATAATAATGGTTACAGAGTTAATATAAAACCTAGAAAAAATAAACCTTCCAATGATCATAAACCATTGGATAAAGAAGAGATGCTTTCGGACACTTGGCTAAGATTGTTTACTTCAAGATTCGGAAATTTAAATAAGCCTAAATATATTTACAACCCAACACTCTCGAGATCAATCAAAAAATTGAGTTTTTCGCAAAAACAAAAAGATATCGCCTCTTCTGCCCAAAAGACGATTGAAGACGTTGTAACACATCTAGTCAAGGTTGCTACTAACAAAACTGAGTGCAGGAATTTATGTTTATCGGGAGGAGTAGCCTTGAATTGTGTAATGAATGGAAAATTATTACGTTCTGGGTTGATAGACAAAATATTTATTCCACCTTTTCCTAATGATATAGGAGTTTCTGCGGGTGCAGCATTACTGTTGTCCAAAAACAAACCCAAAAAGCTTTTCAAAACCGCTAGTCTGGGGCCTGAGTTTTCAAATAAGCAAATAAAAAAAGTCTTAGATGATTATTCTATTAATTATAAAAAAGTAGAAAACATTGAGTTAACTGTTGCACGTTTATTGCATAAAGGGAAAATAGTCTCTTGGTTTCAGGGAAGAATGGAGGTGGGGCCAAGGGCTTTGGGAAATCGAAGCATACTGGGTAATCCTTGTCTTGATGATACACACAAAAAATTAAATATTGCCAAAGACAGAGAAAACTGGAGACCTTTAGCGCCAAGTTTTATGGCAGAGAAAATGGACGAATACCTTGAGAACTCAGCAGATTCTTCGTTTATGATTCTCAGCTTTAAGGTCAAAAAGATGTATCAAAAGCGACTACCAGCACTTGTTCACATCGATGGTTCAACCAGGCCCCAATCAGTACACAAAGAAACCAATCCAAAATATTATAAATTGATAAAATATTTTGAGGAGCTAAGTGGATTTCCAGTTGTAATGAATACCTCATTCAACGGGAAAGGTGAACCGATTGTTTGTAATCCATACGATGCATTGAAGTCTTTTTATTCTAACAAAACTGATTTCTTGGCAATTGGCAACTTCCTTATCGAAAAATGAAGATTTCTATTATTATACCAGTAAGCAATGATCTCAAACTAATAAATTGTATAAAATCCATAGATGAAAATGTTGAGGTTGTTATATCGCTTAACAAAGCATCTAAGGATATAAAAAAACTTGTAAAAGACATACTACATAACCAAAAATTACAAAGATATTTAAAAATAATAGTTTGTGAGATTGACGAAGCCAGCATCGCAAAAGCGTACAATAATGGCATAAAACATTCTTCCTACAGTAAAGTTTTACTAATGGATTCAGATTGCGTTTTTGAAAAGGGAACAATTAGAAAGCTAAACAATAACCTAGGTAACAATTTTTTATCAAAAGGAAAAGTTATATTTAAGAGTAATTCTTGGGCATCTTCTGTGATTGCAAAGGCGCGAGAGTATCACACCTCGGATAAAGTTAACGCATATTCGCCACCATTACTGTTCAAAAAGACAATAAAGAAATATATTAAAGGTTATTACTTTCACCCCAGCCTTTGTTGGTCAGAAGATAGTGAATTTGATATTCGAGTCAAAAAAGCAAACCTGAAAATTGCCTATGATCCAACTGTCGTTATATATCATCCTGCACTTAATTTGCGGTCAGATCTCAAAAGTTCTTTTTGGTATGGTATAGGCAGAAGAATTGGAGTGGAAGTTGGGGTTCGAGATAAACCCATAGGCGTTTTGGGTAGTTTTAGAAAATACGTTCTAGAGGCATCAAAAGAAAAAGGATTAATTACAGGATTTTATCTTTTTGTTTGGAAAATGAGTACCCTTTTGGGATATCATGCTCAAAAGATCCTTAAATTAAGAGGATAATACGATTATATGAAAACTATACAGTCACCCAAAGAAAAACTAAGAAAAATATTAATAATTTCTCCCCACCCGGATGATGAAATATTGGGGTGTGGAGGAACTATTATCAAATCTATAGAAAAGGGAGATAAGGTTTATATTGTTTTTTTGACATCGGGAGATAGTAATCAGAATGTCAGAGAAAAAGAGGCACTAGCTGTATGTAGATATTTGGGGATTAGTAATCATTATTTTTTAAGATTACAAAGAAAGGGACTTTCCGTATCCCTAAAGAATATTGAAGTCTTAATTGATGTGCTTAATAAAATCAAACCGGAGATAGTATATATAAATCATGAACTAGACGCTGATTACGAACATCGCATCGCATACCAATTAGTAATGCAAGCTTACTGGAGGTATAACTCTAATCAAACACCAATATCAAAAATAAAGGGACTCCTTTTGTACGAAATACACACGCCGATGCAAAAGTATAATTTAGTTGAAGATATCTCAAAACACATAAACAGGAAAATGAAAGCGATGTCTTTTTATAAATCACAATTGGGCAAGTCGGGAATTGACATGGCAATTAAAGGTCTGAATAGATATAGGGGTAGCATGCATGAAAATATTAACTACGCAGAGGTTTTTCAAATTAAAAAATTAACAAACATATAGAGTTGCCACCGATAGTAAGAAATATAATTAAACGAGTTCGGGATGCTGAATTTATCCTTCAGGGAATGTTTAGGACAAATATGTCCTAAATGACACGAAACTGTCACTAGTGTTTTATTCTAGGAAGTGTGCTTAAAGGAAATAGTGTAATCGAAATTGAAACAGGACCCGAAAATACTACAGAGAAGAAGTGCCTGTAATACGAGGAAAGTTGTTGCAGTTGAAATAGATAAAAATTTCAAATTGATCTTCTCGGAACTTCAGAATGAGCACGGAAATACAGGAGTTGTATGTGTAGGGATTTTAATCTAGAATCGGTTTTATCAGAAAAACCGTTTAATTTTGCTTATCCTATAGATTTTATGTTAAAATAGGCGCCTAAATTAAATATATGAGTAAAGAACTAGAAATACGCTCAAGATTAGAAAGAAAAGGTATTTATCCTTCGGAGCATCTTGGTCAACATATACTTATTGACGAAGGAGTGCTTAATCTTGTTGCTAACCAAGTTGATTCAAGTTCCAATGTCCTTGAAATTGGTTCTGGGCCAGGCAATCTAACAGAAAAGATTGCTAGGCGCGCAAACAAAGTTGTAGGGATAGAAATCGATTGTAAATTTCAATCATTTCTTGATGGGGTCCAAGCAGAGTGCCCCAATGTTGAAATAATTTATAAAGATGCAATGATGGTTAATTTCGAAAAGATAATAAAGGACGATTTTTTAAGAAGAACATGGCAAATAGCTTCAAATTTACCTTTCCATATTTCAGAACCCTTTTTAACAAAAATTGCAGATCTACCAATTGAGGGCGCCTCGCTAATTGTAGGAGACCAACTGGCCAGAAGAATGCAAATAGATCAAGCAAATAATCCTGAATTTTCAAAAACCTCTTTAATAACACAGACCTTCTTCGAACCAAGTATTTTGGCATGGATTGGAAGAGAATCTTTCTATCCTCAACCACGCACGGACGCTGCGCTAGTTAGTTTGCATCCTAGGGACAAAAGAGAGCTTCAAAGTAATCCTAGAATGGCAATTTTAAGAAATCTTTTTTTGAGTGAAAGAAAAAATCCAACTGTAGAAAAAGTGATAAAAGAATCAACAGGCTTGGGTGAGAGAAGACCAACTCTTTCAAAAACAGAAAACCGCAGAATGGGGAGAAGAAAGTCAAGACAAGAAATAAGACAATTTGCTCGTAATTGGCAATCCAGTACAGGACTTGGGCATGGTAAAAATAATTTTGTTCAAGGATTAGAGGTCGATAAATTGAACTTAACTAAAAATATTCTTAGTAAACCTTTTTCAAGACTAGACAACCAAGATCTTCGCGTTTTGGTATCAGCACTTAAAAAACGATACGGATAATATATTAAACTATATTACTGCTTTGGGGTACTCCTTTTTTTATACTATCTTATTTGTCTCATTTAGCCTCAGATGTGATACATTTCGAGTAATCGACTATGGGCTCGTAAGGTTCTAGACCGACCTGTTCAGCTAGTTTGGACACCAATGTGACCGAGATGTCTCAAAAAGTCCAATAATACTTCTAAATCCATCAATTTTCCTTCCAAGCATTCGTGGTAGGTACTCCTTCTTTTTAAGAAGTAATCCAAATTGAAGTGTTTACGTCTTTTATTTACTAAATTATTAAATATAATTTTGATTTGCTAAGATTAATAAGAATGATAGAGACTAAACTTAACAAAATAAAAAATCGTGTTAATTATAAGGTTAAGGATATCAACGACCTTCAACATGGTTGGATGCATCTTCATAGAGTCGCAAACAATGCTCAAGAGATTGTTAAAACGCTTAAAATAGAGGGTAAGATAGATCTTAATATCCTTCTGGCAGCTTGTTACCTTCACGACATAAATCATACATTTTACTCTGCTGGTTTATTCAACTATTTTTTAGAAAAGAAAAGACTGAAAAAAGTATTACCAAAATTCCTTGCTCGACTAGATATTAATAAGGATGAGAAAGTTATTATAGAAAATGCAATTTATTCCAGTTCATTTTCGTTTCCATTCAAGATGTTAAATAGAAACGGGGATTTGTATACAAAAATTTTGCAAGATGCAGATACTTTAGATTTCTTCTCTAAGGAGAGGGAAAAAGATTTCAGCAAATCAAAGAAAAACATTTTGTTTTATTCATTATTAGGATTGTTTTCTGGCTCTGCCCTTAATTACGGTCGAAAAAATATTGAAAATTATCTAAATTTTCCTGAGATCGCAAAAGAGTCATATGTACAAAAAAGTTAAGCGTAGGGGTACCATGCTTTTATGTGGAATATGGGGAGAAGAACAAAAAAAAGTAATCCTTTATTCTGCCTCATTTGTCTTATTCAGTCTTTAAAGTGATACGCTTGTATAAGCAGCTATGGGTCTGAAAGGTTCTAGACCGACGTGTTCAGCCATGACTGGTATTCCTAGCAATCGACTTTTCGGAGAGACCGTGAATTAGTTTTTTCTTTAATTAAAGCCTAATAAAGTATATAATACAGTGTATTGCCCCCTTAAGATTCTTCTTTTTCTTTCTTAAGAAAAGAAACTTATGTTTTGTAGATAAAAGTCTTGTATGAATAAAATTACCAATTTTGACGTATTAATTGTTTACTCTGATAAAGTTGCTAAAAGTGCAAGTTCTATGTCTAGAGCTATCAATGCACCATTTCGTAAGGGGTCAAAGAATGAAAGCTATAACCTAGTTTATGGTTACTTTTTAAAAACTTGTCAGAAGAATAATTTAAAAGCAGCCTTTACTACATCTGCTGATATTGTCGGTGCAGGAAAATGCCAAAGTTATTGGCTTTTTGAAAAAAATGTTTGGAGAAAGGTTCAAGAGACAGGTTTTTCAAAACTTATTTTTGTTAAATTCACCCCATTAAGTAAAAGTAGAAAAATAAAGCGTAATTTACTTTTTTCTTCAAAACATATTAAGCCGTTTAACGATCCACACCTTTTTAACATTTGTTTTGATAAGCAAAAAACCTATGACGCACTAAGTGGTTTTTCTGTACCTACGGTAACAATAAAAGATAATACAAGGCAAGGTGTTATAAAGGCACAAAAGCTTCTAAAGGGGAAAATAGCTAAACATCAAAACAAAAGCGACTTTTCAGAAGAAGTAGTAATAAAGGATAGATTTGGAGCTGGCGGGTTAAATGTCTATAAATTCAATAACGATCAGGCTAAAACGATGATCGCTTTAGTAAAAAAGCATAAAAACATATCTTTTGTCATCCAGCCTTTTGTAAAAATGGATAAAGGGTTCAGATTTAAAAACTCTTCTAAGCCAACCGACATAAGGTTAATAATTTTGGGACAAAAAATTATTCAGACATACATTAGAGTTGCCAAAGAGGGGGATTTTAGGTGCAATGAGCACGCAGGTGGACTGCTAATATATATATCTAAAAGTAAAGTTCCCTTGGAAATAAGAAAAGATACCAAAAGAATGGTTGATATCTTGGATAAAAAGTTTTCGTTGTATGCTCTTGATTTCATTGTCAGTAATAACGGTAATGTTTATCTACTGGAAGCGAATACTAGACCAGGGTTGGATTGGAATGTGTCAATTAAGAAAAATGAAATTGAAGCAAAGAAGCTAATAAGAATTATCGTAAAAGAAATAAATAAACGTGCAGACTTATCCAAAAACAAATTTGAAAAGAAAATAGTAGTCCCCGCCAAAGACACTCCAGTAATTGAAGAGTATCAGCCCTTCCAAATCCTTTAACGACAACTCAGATGACTTAATTTTATTACTAGCTTATGGCGTATTCTTTTTTTTAATGTCTCAAATGTTTTATTTATTGGTGATACAATTAACTAATGGATTTTAAAAATAGATTTAACGAGAAATATAAAACAACGCCTAAATTATTTGGGAAAGAACCTATGCCGATAATGAAAAAGGCTTTGACCCATGTTAATAAAGGTAGGGCATTAGAGCTAGGTGTGGGCAATGGAAGAAACACTCTTTTTTTATTAGAGAACTCTTTTGAGGTGACGGGTGTGGATATGTCGGAAGAGGGAATCAAAATATTAGAAGAACGTGCTGGCAAAAGTCCGGATCTTAATCTTGTCGTCAGCAATGTTTTGGAATTTGAAACAACGGAGAAATTCGATTTAGTATTGGCTATTGGACTACTTCATTTTTTGGAAAAAGATGAAACAAATCTTCTTATAAAGAAAATTAAAAAATGGACGGCACCAGGGGGTTTTAACGTTATTGCGACAAGAATGGTTCAAAATCTTAGGCAAGATTTGCCTTATATATTTTCTCACAATGAATTGAAAAAGTATTATGAAGATAATAATTGGCAAATAGAAGAATATGAAGAAATTGAACAAGGAAGTAGGAAAATAGCCTCATTAATTGCCAAAAAGCTTGAAACGTAAATTAAAAGTTTGGTTAACTGCCCTCGTTCAACGAATTTAACACATGAATTTTAAAAACAAGGTTCACGGTATTGTTGAGAGAATTCCAAAAGGAAAAGTTAGTACTTATGGCCAAGTTGCCCGATTGGCTGGTAATCCAAAAGCAGCTCGGGCAGTTGGGGCAGTAATGAAGAACAATCCGGACTCAAAAAGGATTCCCTGTCACCGGGTGGTTTCTTCAAAGGGTGAAATGACAGGCTACACAGCTGAAGGAGGAGTTAAGACGAAAAAAGAAAAACTATTATTAGAAGGTGTAGTTTTTAATGGTGACATTGTTGAACTATCTCGCTCCCAAATATCTGGATAGAAAATATTTGTTATAATCTTCATCATGGTAAAACTTTTTATTTCAGACAAGGTTTATATTAATAAATCAAAAATACCCAATGCTGATCGGGGAGTGTTTGCAAGAAATGAGATTAAGAAAGGCGAGACTATAGAAAGATGTCCGATTATCGAGATTTCGAAAAATGACACAGCAGCTTTAAAAGATAGTTTTCTTGTCACCTATTTTTTTTATTTCGGGAAAAACAAAGAAAAAATTGCCGTAGCCTTAGGTTTTGGATCAATCTACAACCATTCATACAAACCTAATGCTAAATATGAGATAAAACCAAATAATAAAGTAATTGAATTTACAGCAATCGGAGCTATTAACAAGGACGATGAGATAACTTTTAATTACTCTAATGGTCCAAAAGAAAAGAAAAAACCATTATGGTTTAAGGTTTAATAACATTTACTGTGTTTACTGTATACATATTAAGAACTAACAAGAACACACTCTATACGGGACAAACCAAGAGTCTAGCTACTAGACTAGAAAAACACCTAGAAGGGAAGGGGTCAAAATACCTAAGAGGATTTAAGTCCTTTGAGTTGGTGTATACAGAAGAATGCAAAACACGATCAGAAGCTTTGAAACGAGAACACGAATTAAAGACGCTATCAAAGAAAGAAAAAGAAAATTTGATAGTCAATCAGTGATTCCTTGACATATACTATTAACCTGTTACACTAACATCTGTTCCGTTAACGCGGAGCCAAAGACTGTTTTTTTAATCAGATTTAAGTCAGTAAGTAAGGGTACCCCGAAACTACATTTAATAACGTATCTTTCCTTCAAACACTTGCATTCCCATTAAGATAAGCAGTTTCATTTGAAACTTATGTATAAACAAAGAAATTATTCTCGCAATTCGCGAGGTAGAAATAATTATTCGCGAGGAGCGAATATCAAGAGCTTTGATCCTAGAACGGTTATTGGAAAAACTGCTAATCAGAGCCCAAGTGTGTGCGAGGTTAAGAATAAATTCTCCGATTTTGTTCTTGATGGTCGTTTGGCTAGCAACATAGCTGATCACCGATTCGACGCACCTACGCCTATTCAAGATCAGGCCATACCTGAAATTTTGGCTGGCCGAGATGTTGTTGGTGTGGCTAATACAGGTACAGGCAAAACAGCCGCCTTTTTGATTCCTCTTCTAAATAAGGTGTCTCGTGATAAATCTAGAGTTTTAATAATTACACCAACACGAGAATTAGCTGTGCAAATCGAGAAAGAGTTGCAAAGTTTTTCTAAGGGCATGAATATCTACTCTGTTGTTTGTATTGGAGGAGTATCAATTCATGGTCAAGTTAACAGGCTTCGAAGAGAGCCACAATTTGTAATAGGGACTCCAGGAAGACTGCTTGACTTAGAAAACCAAAGATACCTAGACTTCAGCAGATTTAATTCAATTGTTCTTGACGAGGTGGACCGCATGCTTGATATGGGCTTCATCGTTGATATGAGGAAGATTATTTCAAAACTACCAAATACCAGACAATCATTATTTTTCTCCGCAACCCTAAGCGAAAGGGTGAGGGGAATAATGAGTCAATTTGTATCTGATCCAGTTATGATTTCAGTTAAGACTGCTGATGCTAGTACAAATGTTTATCAAGACATAATTGAAGTAAGAGGAAGAAATAAAGCTGATGTTTTGTGTGAACTTTTGGATCAAAAAGAAGTTTCAAAGACATTGGTATTTATGCGTACAAAGAGAAGTGCCGACAAATTACACAGAAACCTTTTAAATGTTGGTTTTCATACAGCTGTTATGCATGGAAACAAAAGTCAGAATCAAAGACAAAGATCTCTTGAGCAATTCCGTCACGGTAAAGTAAACACACTAATCGCTACTGATGTGGCTGCTAGAGGAATTGATGTTGATGATATTTCTCATGTTGTTAACTATGATCTTCCTGAAAGCTATGATACCTATATTCACAGAATTGGAAGAACAGGAAGAGTCGACAAAAAAGGAATAGCCCTAACATTTATAGGCTAAATTTGCTATAATAGGAAATCTTAAAAAATAACGACATGGGTGAAATTATTGAGAACTTCCTCAATAAAGGTGGAAGAATAAATAAAAGGTATCTAAAAAGCACCTCAAAGGGCCCCGTTTTGGTTTTTTACAAACAATGGTATCGTGGCCGAAACATACGTGAGGCAATCTCCAGAGCTTTGGCAGGCTAATCAAACATCAAGCAGGTGTATAATAAGTAGACGATGCAAGTAATGTTGCCAATTTTAATAATCGCTGTTCTTTGGGGAGTTGCTGATTTAATCCGAAAATTAACAGTTGGTAGTAATTTTCAAATCGTTTCTCTTGCTTTTAATTTGGGTACGATTTTCGCTCCTCTAGCTATAATTATTTACACTTTAATAAAGAAGGGTTCATTCAAATATAGTTTCCCTCATCTTGGAATAGCATTTTTGGGTGGCACCTTAGCTGGAATAGGTGGTTTACTTCTCTTTTATACCTTATTCAAAGGGGCGGGAATATCAACAACAGTACCAGTGATACGTATTTTAAGTATTATATTAGTCGCCGCTGGTGGAATTTTATTATTCGGAGAACCCGTTACTGTAAAATTTGTATCGGGATTGGCCTTAGCTCTTTCTGGTGTTTACCTATTATTGTCATAGAAGCGACAATATGCATTTTCATTTTTCCACAGCTTTATTATTAGGCGTGGTCGTGTTCGTCTGCCATTGCCTCCGCCTTGGTTTTATGAATTGTTCCGTCTTTGTGTTCAGCTGGAGTATAAACAGTGTAAAGTTTTAAATCTTCTTTTTCAGATGTGTTTATTAAATTGTGTTTTACGCCTGCTGGAACAACTGTGGCCCAGTCATCTTTAACTTCCGTTTCTTCGTCATTTAAAACAACTTTGCCTACACCTTCTTCAATTCTAATGAATTGATCAACATCGCTGTGAATTTCTTCACCTATGTCTTCACCTGGCTTTAAATTCATAACAACCAACTGACTGTTTGGCCCAGTAAATAAAACTTTTCTGAAGTTTGTATTTTCCTTGGTTTCTTTTTCAATGTCTGCTACATATCCTGTCATTTTTGTCACCCCCTTCTCTAAGTAATTTATAGCGTGATTAACTTGTTTGGTCAATACAGCTTGCTTTCGATGAAGTTGGAGCTTAGGGGTGAGAAGTTTAGTCGATATTTTGACTAAGCAGATATTTTCTCACCCCTATTTTTTTGACTTTTTTTATATTTTGGGTAATTGTTGTATTACTCGTCACATGCGAGATAATCGGGAACTAAATTTTCTAAATAAATTTGCAGCCTTTTCCCGTTATATTCTTTCAGGCACTCAAGATATCCTTTTTGGTATTTGAATTCTATTTTTCGAGCCCACCTTCTAACTGCCATTATTTGCTTCGGTGTTAACTGTTTCCGGAACGATTTATTTTTATTGATAAATTCCATCAAACTGACGCTTGCCATATAGGTACTCCTTGTACATAGATTTAAACGATCATTTTGCGGGCTGCATTTGTTAAGTCAACCCTGTTGTCAACGCCTTGCTCAATCAAGCCAAGTTTTACTAAGGGGCCTGAGTCGGTCCCCGACTGCAAAAGTCCGGGATCGTATTTTAATCGCCCCTTCTTGATATAAACTTGTACAAGAAATGCCTTGCAGCAACTAGGAAAACAATTGATGTCGATAATCTTAAACAGTTTATTCAAGCACTTCATGCAACCCTCCCTGGTGCGGTAAATTTCCCTTGCGGGTTAATATAAAAGAGCAACAATTACAAAGTCAAAAAGCAAAGTTTAAATTGCTATGGGACACATTATACATACAATCTTAATATTTTTCAAAAATATAATGTAAACTAGTCAAGATACATGTTTCTTTTAATAAACAAGCATAAGGGAGCTTCTTCTCATGACATCATATATTCTGTGCGTAGAGCAACTGGAGAAAAGAAGGTTGGTCATGCTGGAACTTTAGATCCAAGTGCCACGGGATTATTAATTGTAGGAGTAGGCCGCGAGTCAACAAAGAAGCTGGGCTGGATCGCAAAAGATACAAAAAAGACATATGAAGCAGAAATTTTCCTAGGTGAAAAGCGAGACACGGATGATTCTGAGGGGAAAGTTATCTCTAAGCAGAATTCGCCCAAAATATTAAGTATTGGCGAAGTTAAGAAAATACTAAAAAAATTTGAAGGATCACAAAAGCAACAACCACCAATATATTCGGCAATTAAGATACAGGGCAGAAAAGCATACGAACTTGCGAGAAAAGGAAAAGAGGTAATTTTAGAAAAGAGAAACATATCGATTTACTCGATTAAATTACTAGATTATAAGTTTCCCACTCTAAGTATCAGAACGACGGTTTCTTCAGGGACATACATCAGAGCTATTGCTCGCGATATTGGCGAAGTGTTTGGATGTGGCGCGTATTTAAAAAATCTTGTCAGAACTCGAATAGGTAATTACGATATTAAAAACTCTATTGAGGTCCACAAGTTAACGGCCGAGAATTGGAAAGATTTTGCGATTGAGATAGATTAGATTAAAATATTTAAAGTGAACTTAATATCATCAATATTTCTTGGCATTCTGCAGGGATTTACAGAATTCTTACCTGTTTCGTCCTCGGGGCATCTTGTTATTGCCCAAAATATAATTCCAGGTTTTGTCCAAGAGGGTGTTTTGTTTGATGTTTTCCTGCACGCTGGAACTGCTCTAGCTGTTCTTTATTATTTTAGGAAAACTCTTTTAAAACTAACTTCAAAATACATATTTCTAATTTTGTTAGCCACCATCCCTGCAGGTTTGGTGGGAATTATATTCAACTCGTCAATTGAGAAGCTTTTTGATGGAACAATTTTAGTCGGATTCGCCTTAATATTTACGGGTATTTTAAATTTTCTGACCGATAAAGCCAAAAAGGGATCGCAAAAAATTACTATTAAAAATTCTATTTTAATCGGCATGACTCAAGCATTGGCAATAATTCCCGGTATTTCCCGTTCAGGATCGACTATTTTTGCTGGAACCAGCCTGGGGATTAAAAGAAAAGAAGCAGCTCAGTTTTCTTTTTTACTTTCTGTTCCAGCTATTGTTGGTGCCAATTTGGTTCAGTTTGTTAAATATGGTTCAGGGTTAAGTGGGAATATTTTGATCTACGGGGCGGGCTTTCTGGCGGCTTTTGTTTCAGGGGTTTTTGCCATCAATTTTGTATTGAAGTTTTTATTAGCAGGTCGGTTTAAATTGTTTGCATATTACTGTTTAGGGCTGGGAATCTTGGTGATAGCCTTCTTATAGAAGTAAAAGAAGCTTGGGTGCGAATAAAACAATACCCACAATAACCGAGAAGATAGCGCTGACAAGCACGGCGGCAGCTGAAACATCTTTTGCAATCTTCGCTTCAGCGTTTATTTCTGGACTAACGAGATTGACCATAGCCTCAAGCATGGTGTTTAGAAGCTCAAAAATAATAACTAGAAATATAGTAATACTAAGGATGAGCCATTCTATCGAATTAAGTCCAAGGAAGTAGGCTGCCCCTAAAGCTAATATTGCGGTAATAACATGGATACGGAAATTCGGTTCTTTAGTAAACGCACTTTTCAAACCACTAAGGGCAAAACGAAAACTTTTGGTAATCGGGTATTTTCTGCTCATGTAACTATTTTAACCCAAACACCAGGAGATGTTCAAAGATAAATGTTTGTGTTAGCATAAACCAGAACATGGCGAAACAAAAAACTAATAAATTTTTCTTATATTTAGTTCCTGTTTTTGTTCTTTTAGGGGCACTTGTTCTTACAATAACTTCAAAAAGAATAACTACACCTGCCGGTTGTAATATCGACAATTATTCTGGTCAATTCAGTGAGGGTGATAACATAGCCGTCTTTGAAAACAAAACAATTTCTGTTCCCGTTCTTGCCAATGCATCTGAAGAGGATACCGTATTGGGTATTGCGTCTCCGAACGAACGATGGATAGAGGTGGACTTATCAGAACAAAAACTGAGAGCTTGGGACGGAAATGCTCTTTTCTTAGAAACACCGATTTCCTCGGGTTTGCCTTGGACACCGACTCCCAAAGGTGAATTTAGAATTTGGATAAAACTTCGATTTACTAAAATGGAGGGTGGAGAGGGTCAATACTATTACAATTTACCTAACGTTCCCTATGTTATGTTTTTTGAGAACGAAAATGTACCTGGTTGGAAAGGCTATGGATTACACGGAACATATTGGCACAATTCTTTTGGGGTGCAAAGAAGTCATGGATGTGTAAATCTTCCAACATCCGTGGCAGAAAAATTATTTTATTGGACGACACCAGAACTTGGAAATAACAAATGGGTCGTTTACGCTACAGATAAGAACCCAGGAACAAGGATTGTTGTCCACGAATGAATTTTTATTTAAATCAAGAGGCTGTGTTGGGAGCAACTAGTTCAACTTTATTTGTCACTTTCATTGCTAGTTTTTTGATTTGGTTTATGTTTGCCGGGTTAATTATCCTTTGGTTTGTTGATGGAAGGGTAAAAAAAGAACAGGCATTTCGTGCTTTTGCTGCGGCACTTTTAGCTTGGGTTATTGCCCAGATGCTAAAAAGTCTTCTTCCTTCTGTTCGGCCATTTCTTGTTAATGGTCAGTTACCTTTGACTTTCACACTTCATTTTGACAATGCTTTTCCTTCCTCGCATTCAGCCATTGCCTTTAGTTTGGCCTTGACACTTTGGCTACATAATAAAAAATTAGGCGTAATTTATTTGTTGTTAGCTATTTTGGTGGCAATTGGGAGGGTAACGGCCAATGTACACTACGTTTTAGACGTAATTGTTGGTAGCATGATTGGAACTATGGTGGCTGTGGTGGTTGAAAAACTTCGTCTTTTTAGGTTACTCAAGCCAAGAAAATAGTATTAAGTAAACCCAGGCACCTGAATATTGACTTCTGGCAGTTATATTGTTAGACTGCTAAAACTGAACTAGAAAATGGCAAAAAGAACAAAAATTATTCGAAAAGTACCAGTTGTCGCTATCCGCGGTTCTGTTGTGTTTCCTTACACAGACACGATTTTGTCTTTTGGAAGACAGAGATCAGTAAAAGCCATTAATGCAGCTTTCCAAGAAGACAAAGTAATCGCTATTTTTACTCAAAGAGACGCACGAACCACACAGCCTACCCAGAGAGACCTCTACGAAATAGGAACAATTGTTACGATTACTCAGATGATGCAATCTGATGGCGAAATTCACGCTATCGTTAAGGGTCACAATAGAATTCGATTAGGCAAGTTTACAGCCAGTCAACCTTATTTAATTGCAGAAGTTGAAGAGATAAAAGAAGACAGAGAAAAAACTCCAGAGGTTGAGGTTTTAGCCAAGAAGCTTACTGAATTATTTAAGAAAGCTGTAAACCTTGGCAAGCAAGCAGAAATAGTTACCGTTATGAAGCTTGTTTCCGGTCAAGTAGAACCTGTCGAACTTGTTGATCAGGCAGCTTCACTTTTGGACATAAAAACAAACGAAAAACAAAAGCTTTTAGAAACGTTGCCACTAAAGACAAGAATGAAAAAGGTATTAGAAGCCCTTGCTCGAGAAATTAATGTTTTGGATTTAGAAAAAACAATTTCTCAAAAAACTCAAAAAAGATTTGAAGACCAAATGAGAAAGGCCATGTTGAGAGAAAAAAAGAAAACTATTGAAGAAGAGTTGGGACAGGAAGAGGGAGAGCTGGGTTCAGAAGAAGTCAGCGAATATAAAAAGAAAATATTAGAGGCAAAAATGCCCAAAGATGTTAAAAAGAGGGCTAAAAAAGAACTTAAGCGGCTTTCTCAGTTGTCCCCCCACAACCCAGAAGGTGGTTATATTAGGAATTATTTAGATTGGCTTACCGATATGCCTTGGAGTAAGTCTTCAGACAATAATGTTTCCATAAAAACCGCTGCTAAGGTTTTGGAAGAAGATCACTACGGATTACAAAAAGCCAAAGAAAGAATATTAGAATATTTGGCAGTGATGAGTGTTAAAAAGAATGCAATTGAAAAAGCAAAAGCAAAATTAAAAACAAAAAGTAAAATAATAAAGAACGAGGAAAGTCAGCCTACAATCCTTTGTTTTATCGGTCCTCCGGGAGTAGGAAAAACCTCAATTGGAAAGTCAATTGCGCGAGCATTAGACAGAAAGTTTGTAAGAGTGTCTCTAGGTGGAATTCGAGACGAGGCCGAAATAAGAGGGCATAGGCGCACATATGTTGGTGCTCTTCCTGGGAGAATTATTCAAGGAATTAAAAATGCAGGAACTAAAAATCCGATATTTATGTTAGACGAAATTGATAAGCTAGGGATTGATTTTAGGGGAGACCCATCATCGGCCTTATTAGAAGCACTAGATCCTGAGCAAAACAAGGAATTTTCCGATCATTACTTAGAAGTACCGTTCGATTTATCAAAAGTAATGTTTATTGCGACAGGTAACGTTTTAGAAACCATACCTCTGGCATTAAGAGACAGAATGGAAGTTATTAGTTTTCCTGGATACACGGAAGAAGAAAAATATAATATCTCAAAGAACTTTCTTTGGCCTAAACAACTAAGGCTTCACGGATTGGTTGAAGAAAAGATTAAATTATTAAGTGAAGCAACCAGAGAAATTATCAATCGATATACCAGAGAAGCTGGTGTTAGAAATCTAGAAAGAAACTTTGCTACCATCTGCAGAAAGATCGCTAGATTAGTAGCTGAGAAAAAGAAATTTGATAAGAATATAAAAATTGTTAATGTGCGTAAATTCTTAGGTCCACAAAAGTATTCTTCTCTTATTGCTGAGAAGAAAGATGAGGTTGGCATGGCCACTGGCTTAGCAGTTACTCCAGTAGGAGGAGATATTATTTTTATAGAGGTAGCTTTAATGCCAGGTAAAGGAAAACTTCTTTTAACAGGACAATTAGGGGACGTGATGAAAGAGTCAGCAAAAGCAGCTTTTACTTGGACTAAGGCACACTGGGAAGAATTAGGACTCAGAGAAGATTTTGGTGGATCATTAGATGTTCATATTCATGTACCAGAGGGAGCTGTTCCTAAAGATGGCCCTTCAGCTGGAGTAGCTATGGCGACAAGCTTAGTTTCGGCCCTATCTGGAATACCAGTTAAAAGAGATGTTGGTATGACTGGGGAAATAACATTAAGAGGAAGAGTATTGGAAATAGGTGGCGTTAAAGAAAAAATAATTGCGGCACATAGAGCTGGACTAAAAACAATTGTGTTACCCAAAGATAATAAAAAAGATATAGAAGATGTTCCAGAGAAAACAAAGAAAGACATCAACTTTGTATTTACAAACAAACTGGAAGATGTTTTGAAAACGGCAATGAAGAAATGGCCACCCAAGAAAATAAATAAAACTCGAAAAGTTATAACAACTCCTTCATATATAGCCGCTAACTAAATATTTTTTCAATTTAACTATTTTTTAAATATCCGCGCACCAAGTTTCCTCTTCGAAATTGTTATTCAGCCTCAAATAGAGTAAAATACTATCACCCGGCCCCATCGTCTAGCGGCTTAGGACACTGGGTTCTCATCCCAGAAACCGGGGTTCGATTCCCCGTGGGGTCACTTACTGTTTCTAGAAATATGAAATATTCATTTATCATTCCCGCCTTAAACGAAGAAAAAATAATTGGAAGAACTATTAAGTCTATTAAAAGACAGAAGGGCTTTTTCGAGATTATTGTGGTTGACAATGGCAGCACAGACAAAACAGGTAAGGTGGCTAAAGATTTGGGTTGTAGGGTGGTTAAAGAAAGACAAAAGGGAATAAGTCCGGCAAGGAACAAAGGAGCGAAAATAGCTAAAGGTGAGTATGTTTGCTTTATTGACGCTGATGGAAAATTGTCAGAAAACTGGTTAGAAAGTATCGACAACATATTAAAGAAAAAGAAAGTAGATGTTATTGTAGGGGCCAATGTTATTGAGTATGAAAATATTTTTAAGAAAATTTGGTTTAACGGTTATCATTTTATTTCTTATTTGGCCGTTTATTTTCTAAAATTATTTTTTAACAAAATATATTTTGAAGGTAACAATATGGCTATTAGAAAAGATTTTTTATTTAAAATTGGAGGTTTTGAAACGGTTATAGTTGAAGGTTATTGGCTTAGTAAAAAATTTAGAGTAGCGGGTGGCACGTCGGTATTCGATCCTAAAATACGTATTCATTATTCATCTCGAGGGTTTGACAAGGCTGGTTATGTAAAGACAATTGTATATTGGACGATAGCGGCGATTAAAAAGAAAAAGGCAATTAATTATAGTTATAAAAACAAGAAATAGAATATATTTTCAGCAAAATACTGAAAACATATTACTTCTATTTCTTAGCCACTTAGTATCCGGAAAGGATACGATTTAGCCAACCGAACAGAGAAAAACCTTCAAGTTCTTGTTCAACCTGGGCTTCTAGGGCGACTGCTTCTTCTTCTAAGCTGTCCATTGCTCCCTGTACCTCTGTTTGATCAGTTGTTGAAGTTAGCTCCTCCTTAAGGCTTGCTAGCTCTCCAGCATCACTTCTTAGTTGAGCTGCTTGAGCTTTTAGCTCTCCAGCGTTTTGGTAGCTAGGTCCGAAAATGAATTTCATAGACCTAGAACGAGCGCTCATGTTTTGCAAAGCTGTTTTGGCCTTTGTCTGAACTTGCGCGTGACTCTCGGTCATCACTCTTAATTGTTCTCCAACTTCCGGATTGTTTACGCGTTCAGATACTCTGGTTAAACTTTGCTTTGCGCTTTCTATTCCTTCACCCATGCTTCCAGCTGAACCTTGTCCATTGCCGGCGACACCATCCATGTCTGCGTCGACTGCGTCTCCACCGTGAGTTGCTGGGTCTTGAACTCTGTCTTGATCTTGACCCTTTGCGCTAATTGGAGACGAAACCCACAAACCTAGTGTGATAATGAGGAATAAAGATGTTAATAAAAATTTAATGTTTCTTTTCAAAGTTATCACCCCCTTCAAGATATAGTTATTATAATACAGAAAGAACAAAAACAATTACACCCTATGTGAAAATTATTGCAAAAACAATAACTTCTAAGAGACATGGGGAGAGCAATGCTCTTGACAATATAATTGGTAAAAAGATACAATTCCCGAACGAGATAATACCCCCCCTTCCGAAAGAGAAGGAATTTTTTTTGTAAAACAACATGAGTGATAACAAAATACAAATTACAGAACAGGGATTAAAAAACCTAGAGAAAGAACTTGACAAATTGGTTAGCGACAAGAGACCAAAATTAGTCGAGAGACTTGCTAATGCAAGAAGCCAGGGAGATTTATCAGAGAACAGTGATTATCAAAATGCCAAAGAAGAACTAGATTTTCTTGATGGTAAAATCTCAGAACTTCAAAACGTTGTACATAACTCAGAAGTTGTAAGTGGAAAAAACAACAATGGCGAAATCGCAGTCGGAACAGAGGTAACACTCAAAATTCAAGACGAAGAACATGTCTACTATATAGTAGGCGAGTGGGAAGCGGACCCCATCAGCAAAAAAATATCTCACAGCTCTCCCTTGGGCCAAGCCCTAGTAGGCAAAAAAGTTGGTCAAAAGGCAGAAGTTGAAGCTCCCGTTGGCAAAGTAACCTACGAGATTTTGGCAATTAAATAATAGGCTTCTTTTTGTAACTTTTATTATTCTTAAGTTATACTTATTTTATGGCAGAACAAAGACTTGAAGAAATTCGAAAAATTAGATTTGAAAAAGCCAAGAAACTAAGAGATCTTGGTATAAATCCGTATCCATCAAAAGCCCCCAGTAAACATGAGCCAATAGACCAAGCAATAAGTTCAATTGGCAAAGTGGCAACAGTAGTGGGGCGTATTTGGGGGATAAGAGAGCATGGCAATTGTTGCTTTGCAGATCTCAAAGACGAAACAGGTAAAATTCAACTTTTTTTGCAAAAGAAAAAACTAGGAGAGAAATTTAAACTAGTTAGTTTATTGGATATAGGTGATTTTGTTTGGGCCAAGGGGGAAGTAGTTAAAACAAAAGCTGGCGAAATTTCACTTGATGTTTCTGATCACGGCATACTAACAAAATCAATTCGCCCAATCCCTTCTACTTGGCATGGCTTAAAAGACATGGAAGAGCGCTATCGCCAAAGATATGTTGATTTGCTTCTTAATGACGAACTAAAGGAATTGTTAAAGAAAAAAACGGTTTTTTGGCATAGCATGCGAGACTTTTTGTACGAAAAAGGCTTTTTAGAAGTTGAAACCCCCGTTTTGGAAAATACGGTTGGAGGAGCCGATGCTAAGCCATTTGTAACTCATCATGACGCCTTGGATATAGATCTATATTTAAGAATTTCAATGGGGGAACTTTGGCAAAAAAGATTAATGGTGGCTGGGTTTGAAAAGACATTCGAAATTGGTCGCCAGTTTAGAAATGAAGGAATTAGTCGCGAACATCTTCAAGACTACACGCAAATGGAGTTTTACTGGGCTTATGCTGATTATGAAGACTCGATGAAATTGGTAGAAGAAATGTACAAATATGTTGCCAAAAAAGCTTTTGGTAAATTGAAATTCAAGATAAATGATTTTGATGTTGATTTGTCAAAACCATGGAAGAGAATTGATTACACAAAAACATTGCTTGAAAAAACTGGCGTTGATATTTCAAAGACAACAACAAAAGAATTGAAAGAAAAATTGACAGAGTTTAAAATTCCTTTTGATAAGAAAGCGGCCAAGGGGAGATTAATTGACACTTTTTGGAAAACAATCAGAAAAAAAATTGCTGGACCCGTATTTTTGACAGGTCACCCAGTTGAGGTTTCACCTTTGGCTAAAAGAAAAGAGGATGCCCCTGAATTTACTGAACGATATCAAATTATTGTTGCCGGTAGCGAAATGGGTAATGGATACTCAGAGCTTAATGACCCAGCTGATCAGGCCGAAAGATTTAAGCAGCAACAAAAAATGAGAGATGAGGGAGATAGCGAAGCTCAAATGCACGATAAAGATTTTGTTAAAGCATTAGAATATGGAATGCCACCCGTAACAGGTTTTGGTGTTAGTGAAAGGTTGTTTTCATTTTTAGCAAATAAATCAATTAGGGAAACTGTTTTGTTTCCTCTTTTAAAACCCAAAAAATGATTTCTCGAGAGCAAGCCTTAGAACTTCTTCATAAGAATATGCAAAATGTTAACTTAAGAAGGCATTGTTATTCTGTTGAGTCGGTAATGCGTGCTTTAGCTAAACGGTTTGAAAAAGATGAAGAGAAATGGGGGATCGTCGGACTTCTTCATGATGGAGATTACGAAAAAACCAAAGAAACTCCTGATAAGCACACTCTTATGATGGCGGAGTGGTTAAAAAAAGTTGAGGGAGTAGACGAAGAGATATTGAATGCCATACTTTCTCATAATTATGCTCATACTGGACAAAATCCTCCCAAAAACAAACTTGAATGGTCACTGTATTGCTGCGACGAACTAACCGGTTTTATTGTTGCCGTTGCTCTTGTCAGACCAGACAGAAAATTGGCTTCAGTTACGTTTGACTCAATTATTAAAAAATGGAATCAAAAAAGTTTTGCGGCTGGTGTTAAAAGAGAGCAGATAGAGGAGTGTGATCCTCGATTAGGAATACCATTGAAGGAATTTGTAGAGTTAGCGTTAATAGCCATGCAGGGAATTTCTAAAGATTTAGGGTTATAATAATTCAATGATTAATATTAACGATCTAAGAGACAACATAGAAAAATTTAAAAAAGGAGTTGAAGCAAAACAGTTTGACCCAGCACTTATAGACGACGTATTGAAGTTAGATGGAGAAAGACGAAAGTTATTAGGAGAGATTGAAAAACTTCGTGCAGATAGGAATGTCTACGCCAAGGAACAGAACATAGAAAAAGGCAAAGAAACAAAAATCAAACTTCAGAAAATAGAACCCGAACTCGCAAAAACAGAAAAAGAATATAAGGAAAAGCTTTTTCAAATTCCAAACCTTCCGGCCGATGATGTAAAAAAAGGAAAGGACGAAAGTGAAAATGAAATAGTCAGAGAATGGGGAGACAAGAAAAAATCTCCCGATAGAGATTATTTAGAATTAGGAGAAGAATTAGACATTGTTGATATTAAACGCGCTGCCAAAGTATCAGGTAGTCGCTTTGGCTATCTAAAAGGGGATGCTGTTCTTCTTGAAATGGCTCTAGTTCAATTTGCTATGGAGTTTTTAGTGAAGGAAGGGTTTACGCCAATTATTCCCCCTTCCTTGATAAAGAAAGAGTCTATGAGGGGAATGGGATATTTAGAGCATGGTGGAGAAGAAGATATGTACGTGCTTGATAAAGATGATTTGGTTTTAGTAGGAACATCGGAACAATCTATCGGACCAATGCATATGAATGAGGTCTTATCGGGAAAAGACTTACCCAAAAGATATGTCAGTTTTTCACCGTGTTTTAGGCGAGAGGCTGGTTCATATGGGAAAGACACAAAAGGAATATTGAGAGTACACCAGTTTGATAAAGTGGAAATGTTTTCTTTTGCAAAACCAGAAAATTCAGAGGATGAGCATGAATATTTGCTTTCGTTGGAAGAAAAGCTTTTTCAAGCCTTAGAAATTCCCTATCAGGTTGTAAAAATGTGCTCAGGGGATTTGGGAGCACCTGCAACTAAAAAGTATGACTTAGAGGCATGGATGCCAGGGCAGGGGAAACACAGAGAAGTAACCTCAACTTCAAATGCAACCGACTTTCAATCAAGAAGATTAAACATTAAATATCAAGACGGGGGTGAGAAGAAACACGTTCACACACTCAATGGAACTGCTTTTGCAATTGGTCGCACAATAATTGCGATAATAGAGAACTACCAACAAGAAGACGGTAGTATTATTGTTCCCGAGGTTCTTCAGAAATGGGTGGGAAAAAAGAAGATAACTAAATAAATCGCGACAGATTATTCTTTTTCTTCATAGTATTTTTTATTTTTAATTTTTTCTGGCAAAAGACTTTCTTCCGTGTAGGGCTCGTAATCCTTTCCGTACTCAAGGTCTTCCATTAATTTGGTCACAGGATTTCTTATTTTCGTAGGAACAGGAAGATTTCCGTATTGTTTTACATCTCCAACTGCCTTGAAATATGCATCATACGAAGATCTGTCTTTCTTGGCCCGCGCTAAATATACGGTTCCGTGAGCTAGGTTAATTTGGCATTCTGGATAACCAATGGTTTCACAGGCTCGAAAGATTTCATTTGCAACCACAAGAGCTGTTGGTTGAGCTTGGCCAATATCCTCACTTGCAAAAACAACCATTCGGCGAGCGATATATAAAGGATCTTGACCTGCTTCTACCATTCTTGCCAAATAGTAAAGAGCGGCGTTAACATCACTAGCCCTCATTGATTTTATATATGCCGATATTACGTTGTAATATTCTTCCCCTTTTTTATCGAACGTGAACTGTCTTCTCTGTAGGGATTCTTCAAGGTCACTTATGGTAATTTTTTTTGATCTCGATAGATTGGTGGCAATTTCCAAAACATTCAACATAACGCGAGCATCGCCGTTTGAAGACTCAATGAGAAAAGATTTTATTTCTTTATCAAGAGTAATTTCAAGAAATTTAATAGCCTTGTTAAGGATTTTATTTAAAGCACTTTTGCCTAATTGATTGAGGGTTAAAACTCGAGAACGGGAAAGCATTGGTCCTATTACTTCAAAGGATGGGTTTTCAGTTGTGGCACCGATTAGAATGATTGTTCCTTTTTCAACATGGGGCAGTAACTTGTCTTGCTGTGCTTTATTAAATCTATGAATTTCATCAATAAAAATTATTGGGGCGCCTTTTTCTTTTTTCTTCTCTCCCTTTTTTACCAGTCTCATTTGCCCTGGAACACCCTTTTTTTGAATGGTTTTGTTAATTATTTCTTCAACATCCTTTATAGATGTGTTTACAGCGGAAAATTCAAAAAATTCACGATTTAGTTTGTTGGCGATGATTCTTGCCAGGGTAGTTTTCCCAGATCCTGGAGGTCCCCAAAATATTAAAGAAGGAAAGAAGCCGGATTCTTTTGTGCCCGTAATTAGTTTTTTAACTACTCCTTCTTTGCCAGTTAAGTGTTCTTGTCCAACAAAACCAGTCAGGGTTGGCGGCCTTAGCTTTTCAGGTAAGGGAGTTTGGTCCATGCACATATAATAATCCAAACAAAAGACGAAGAAAAGAGGGCTTACTATTTAGCGTATAATAACTTAAATATGGGAAAGCTAGAAAATTTTCTTTCAGGCACAAAAATCTTAGAAGAAATAGAATCTCCTATTAACGGAAAACTTATTGTTGTTAGTGATTTGGCTTGGGGGGTGCATATCAAAGGCGGCGGATTAACTCAGTCAGGTGGAGTTGCTGAGAAGGTGTGGCACACCTCATTAAAAGAAACTAGAAAAATAAAAAAGAGTGTTAAAACATGTCTTGTTTTAGGTCTTGGTGGCGGAGGAGTAATAAGAGCAATTAAGAGATTTTGGCCTAGGGTGGTAATAACAGGTGTTGAGATTGATCCAATCATGATCGAGCTGGGAACAAAGTACATGAACTTAAAAGACAATAGAACGAAAATTGTAATTGGTGATGCTATGAAGTTCGTAAAACAACAAATAGAAAAGAAAAAGAAATACGACTTAGTTTTGGTCGACATGTATGTTGGAGACACAATCCCAAGCAAATTTGTAACACCTGCTTTTTATACCTCAATCAAAAAACTTTTAGAAAAAGATGGGGCAACCGTTATTAATAGGCTGTATTATGGCGAAAAGAGAAAATTAAGCGATAAAACACATAAAGATTTAGAAAATGTCTTTTCGAAAATAACGCAGGTTTACCCTGAGGCAAATATAATGTTTATTTGCCAAAATCAATAATAATGTGGGCTTCATTGACCATTAATGTAATTATAGGTTAAAATAGTCTCGTTCTTTACAAACAACTTACAATTTATTGTCTTACAAGGAGAAACGATGCCAATGATTGAAGTTTCGTGTCAGTGTACCAAAAAATGTGGATGCACTTTTGAGGCGCCTAAAGACATCATCAAAAGATCAGAGCATTATGGCGACCTGCTTCTTTCGACGGATTGTCCGTACACAGATTTTGACAATGTATCAATTGTTGAAAAGCTTGAAGGTTTTGTGGTGATATATGCACCCAAAGAAGAAAGCTGAACTGTCGGACAAAAATAACTAAACCCCAACCGTTTGAGTAGCTACTAGCAATCGCTAGAAGTGAAAGGTTGGGGTGTTTTATTGGAACCTAATTTAGGCTAATTCTGATACAATGTACAGGATGCTAAAAGTATTTTCTAAATTATTAGATTTAAACCAAAGAGAGCTTGACCGATATTCAAAGATTGTGGGTGAGATAAATTCTTTGGAGACGAAAACAAAAAAACTAAAAGATGGCGATTTTGTTAAAAAAAGTGAAGAATTTAAAAAACGATTAAAAGACGGTGAAGTAATCGAGAATATTTTACCTGAAGCTTTT
>Ga0208904_1000445_pt1 | contig 35439 bp, 29 predicted proteins | sample AntAceMetag02UKB_FD_184774 | JGI IMG/M metagenome (GOLD analysis project Ga0208904, IMG submission 184774) | Saline lake microbial communities from Ace Lake, Antarctica - Antarctic Ace Lake Metagenome 02UKB (SPAdes) (version 2) | ecosystem: Environmental > Aquatic > Non-marine Saline and...
TCGAGATAAATTGATAGTTATAACTGGTGTTTCGGGTTCTGGAAAGTCAACTTTGGCGTTTGACACTTTGTATGCTGAAGGGCAAAGGCGATATGTTGAATCGTTATCTAGTTATGCTAGACAGTTTTTGGGATTGATGAATAAGCCAGATGTTGATTCTATTGAGGGTTTAAGCCCCGCGATTTCAATTGAGCAAAAGACAACGTCTAAGAATCCCAGGTCAACCGTTGGAACTGTTACGGAAATTTATGATTACTTGAGACTTTTATTTGCTAGAGTTGGAACTCCCTATTGCCCTATTCATAGTACGAAAATTGAGGCGCAGTCTCCCGAGAGGATTTCTAAGAGAATTTTGGAAGACTTTTCTGGCAAGGTTAGCGTTTTATCTCCGATTGTGCAACAGAAAAAGGGAACATACGAGCAACTTTTGAAGGATTTGAATAAAGATGGGTATACTAAAGTTCGACTTAATGGAAAGATGATTAAAACAACTGATAGTATAAAACTTGACAGATATAAAAAGCATGATATCGACGTTGTGATTGATAGTTTTAATATTAAAGATGAGCAGAGATTGAAGGAGGCTGTTGAGAACGCGGTTTTGAAATCTGATGGACTTGTTACTGTTAACGGTAATGGGCACCACCGGGCGTCCTCCCATGCTGAGGCATTGGGGGAAAAACTTTACTCTGGAAATATGAGTTGTCCTAAATGCGGGATTGTCTTTGAAGAATTGCAGCCACGTATGTTTTCGTTTAATAGTCCTTTTGGTGCATGTGAAGTTTGCCATGGGCTTGGTATTAAAATGGAATTTGATCCTGATTTAGTTATACCTGATAAAAATATGAGCATACTTGACGGGGCGATTGCGCTCTATGGGAAACTTGATTTGTCGTGGCGGGGGCAACAACTTCAGGCGGTTGGGAAAACTCATGGGTTCAATGTCTACACTCCGATTAAAGATTTAACCAAAAAGCAATTAGATGTTTTGCTTTATGGTTCTGAAAAAAAGATAAATGCAAATTGGGATAGTGGTGCTACAATGAATTTTGAGGGTGGATGGGAAGGAATAATTCCTCAATCTGAGAGACTTCATAAGTCAACTGATTCAGATTATAGAAGAAAGTTCTTGGAGAAGTTTATGAGAGTTCTACCTTGTGTTGTTTGTGACGGGAAAAGATTAAAGCAAAAGATATTAGCTGTGAAGGTTGATGGTAAAAACATAATGGATGTTAGTGGTATGTCTATTAACGACGCTATTTCATTTTTTAATTCTTTATCATTAACAAAGAAAGAGGAGGAAATAGCCAAGCAAATATTGAAAGAACTTCGGGAACGGTTTAGTTTTTTAGAAAAAGTTGGACTTGGATATTTGACTTTGTCTAGAAGCGCTGGGTCTTTAAGTGGTGGAGAGGCTCAAAGAATTAGACTTGCTACTCAGATTGGATCGAACTTAATGGGAGTACTTTATATTTTGGATGAGCCTTCAATTGGACTACATCAAAGAGATAATCATAAACTTATTGAGACTTTGCATAACCTTCGGGATTTAGGGAATACTTTGATTGTTGTAGAGCATGACGAGGATACTATAAGAAAAGCTGATTATGTTGTGGATATTGGGCCCGGGGCGGGGGTAAATGGTGGAAAAATAATTGCTGAAGGAACTCCGAAAGAAATTGAGAAAAATAAGGATTCACTTACCGGTCAGTATTTATCCGGGGTGGAGTTTATTGCTACTCCGAAAGTTAGGCGTGAGAAAAATTCTCCCATTGTTCTTGAGGGATGTTCTGAAAATAATTTGAAAGATATTGATGTTGCCATTCCTACGCAAGTGATGACTGCCATTACTGGTGTAAGTGGAAGTGGAAAGTCCACCTTAATTAATGAGACTCTTTACAAGGCAATGATGCAGAAACTTCATGGTTCTAAATTGACTCCGGGAAAACATAAAAAGCTCGACACTGAGGCGTATATTGACAAGGTTGTTGTGATTGACCAGTCGCCTATTGGAAAGACGCCCAGGAGTAATCCTGCTACATACACAAAGGTTTTTGATGAAATACGAAAGATTTTTTCTTATACGAAAGAAGCAAAAGTTCGAGGATACCAGATGGGTAGGTTTAGTTTTAATGTTAAAGGTGGACGGTGTGAGAAATGCCGGGGTGATGGAACGATAAAAATCGAGATGAACTTTTTGCCTGATGTTTATGTTGAGTGCGAAGAGTGTCATGGTAAAAGGTATAATTCGGAAACTTTGGAAGTTAGATATAAAGGAAAGTCTATTGCTGATGTTTTGGATATGACCGTGGAGGAAGGGCTAAAGCTTTTCGAGTTTGTGCCAATTATTAGGAGTAAGTTAGAAATGTTGGTTCGAGTTGGACTCGGATACATAAAAGTTGGGCAGAGCTCTACCACTCTTTCGGGAGGAGAGTCGCAAAGAATTAAGCTGACCAAAGAATTAGCGAAGAGAGGAACTGGGCGAACGCTTTATATTTTAGATGAACCGACAACTGGACTGCATTTTCACGACGTTAGAAAGTTGCTTTCGGTATTGGATGACTTGACCGACAAAGGTAATACGGTTGTAGTTATTGAACATAATTTGGACGTAATAAAATGTGCGGACCATATTATTGATTTGGGGCCTGAGGGTGGGAATGGCGGAGGAATGATTATTGCCGAAGGGACTCCGGAAGAAGTTAGTAAAAATCCTCGTAGTCATACCGGTGTTTATCTGAAGCCGATGTTAAAGAGATAGGTTGAAGGATTTTTACTGGTAGGGCTAAGGGGAGTTGGACTGGGAAATATCTGAAGGAAACGTTGGGGAAGTAGGGGTGACGACGACTACGTATTCATCGCTTCTTGCACTTGCTCTGGAGTAAGAATAAAGTCTTTTCCAAAGTCGTCCTGCTCTAGTGCTTCGTATAGTTTTGCACATCCCCCAAAGAATCTGTTGCCCATGCCGTAATATGCGCTGTCTAATGTTGAAAATTCGTGTCGGCCCATGAGTTCTTCTAGCCTTCTGGAGAGCCCTTTTTTATCTTCCCTAGGAACACTTATTGATGACTCACTTGCTCGCTGCATTCGTCCCAATGTCATTTGCATATTATATTCGTCGAATGCTAGCTCTAGGGCTTCTTCATATGCTCTGACTATTTCCATTGCTTCTGGGTTTTTTAATGCTTGAATTTGGAATTGTTCTACTCCTTCTGCGTCATATCCTTCAAGTGTTGTCCATGAACCGTCTTCGCTTTCTCCTGGAAGAAGTATTTTGGGACTTGGAGCTGCGTAGACTCTTGTCCTTGTTGCCGCGTCTCTCATCGTTTTTACCACCGTAAGATTCATTTGTGTGATTCTTCTGTTTATAGCTCCGCCATCAATATACAAAAAAGAGGATGGTCTTTCCTCAACTTCATATCCATCATTGAGCAATAGATCTTGAGCATCTTCGTCTGTTAGTAAAGATTCTCTAACTTTTCCAACGGCTAAGTGAAGTCTTTCTAGTTTTCCTTGGTCGTCTCCTTAATATATAGCTGGATATTCTGAGAGTTTTCTTGGGGTTGGCATATTATTGGGACGTTTGACCGTATTTAAGAATTGTTATAGTAATCTGAATTTGGATAATTTTTATAAACTTGCCTCAAAATTCTTCATAGCTGTTCTAACATCTGCAGGTGTTGGTAACCCTGGCTCATCTCTATAATAGTACCCTGTGCCTAATGGCATATCCCCTAAATCTCTACTAACAAGTCTAAAGGATTCGGAGCTATTTCTTCCAAAGCGATTGTTGACAAACCCCTGAGTACCGTAGGCTGATAAAACTCTTTCTCTTATGGCAATTTCGTCAGGACTATAATTTAAGATAAAAACTTTTTCGGAGTCGCCCTCTAAAAATTCTTGATCAATCTTTTTACCGTCAGAGCCTAAAACATATAATGGATATTCCAAAATGGGAATCTCTTTTCGCTGCCCCACTAAATGAGAACAAAGAGATACTACCTCATGATCTGGATGAGCCTCGGGTAATGAGTGAGTAACGATTCTCTCTATCTCATTAGAGTCAACCAGCCTATTGATTAGCTTATAAATTTCTTCAAGATATAAATATGATTGCTGATCTGGAATATCACCATTAAAATAATTATTATCTATGTCAATTCCCAAAATCCTCATCGCGGCTTTGTCTTCGGCTAGACGTGCCCCTTCATACTCAGAAGGGCTTCTGAATGTTATTTCCCCAACTTCAACTGGCCATTCTTGGTCTAAGGCTACCCCACTTGAAACAGTCAATACTCTAGATCTTTCCGGATTACGATTAATGGCAATAGATGCACCAATAGTAACATCATCTGGATGAGCACCAATATAAAGAGTTCTTCTACTTTCTTCCATTATCTACCCTCATGTTCAGATAATACTTTATCATAATTACGGCAATTCATTCTCATAATATTATCTATGTCATATTCATTAACTGATCTTCTAGCAGTATCTCCACCGAGTTGACTCCTTAGGTCTTCGTTCGTTAGTAGTCTAGTAATTCTATTTGCAAGCATTGTAGGATTTCTTGGATCTACAACAAAGCCGTTGTAGCCATCTTTAACAATTGTATTCATAGGGGCATCATCAGTTGTAACAACAGGAGTGCCACATGACAATGCTTCAATTTGGGCACGACCAAGACCTTCCCACAAAGTAGGAAGAGCATAAACATCTGCCCAAGAATAGTAAAGTGGCAACTGATTTTTTTGTATTCCTCCTATAAAATAACTCGTCTCATCAAGTTCCAAACGAGCTCCAAGCTCCCTAATTTGCTTGATTGCTTCTGGGGATCCATTGCCAAGATGTATATGCTTAACACTGGGAACTTCGCCCTTAACAGTTGCCACGGCTTCGAGTAAGGTTTCTATATTCTTACTGGGAACAATTCTTCCAACGCTGAGAATACGTGGATTATTCAAAAATTCATGTCCGACTACTGGGGCATACTCCCTAGCATCTCTTGGATAAAATAATCTATGTGTATCAATACCATCTGGAATAACTGTCATTTTTTTCGTATCAAAGCCATATCCCTGGACAGAACGCTCTGCAAGATCTTCGGATATACAAACTAAACTATCAGCATACTTTATAGCATTAGTTAATCGAGAAGGGTCATGGGCTGAAACAACCAATGGTATGTCTAATTCCCTAGAAACCATGTGCCCCAGTTCAGCAGCGAAATGCGTATTAAATGCACGAATAACATCTGGATTAAGTTCTCTTGATATTTCTGCAACCCTCTCTTCCTCTTTGGCAAAAATATCCTCAAACAAAGGGCTATCAAAAGGCATCTGCCCCGAGATAAGAGCATCCATTAAAGCACGAGCATCCCCCTTCTCTTCTAGAAATGAACGCGACGTAATGCCAGCATATTCTACATCCTCTTTGTCTTTCCAGTTTAAAGAAGCAACGTCATCAAAATATCTATTGCCGTCTCTATCTCTTGGGTTTATTTCACTTAAAAAATCCTCATCGTCACATCTACTATATGCCGCTGTAGGATCATTTAGAATCACAAGCAATTTTTTACTCGACATCTTTAACCTCTCTCCAATCATAATAAGCATATTTCTCTGGAGTCGTATGACTAAAAAAAAGCTCAACTGGACTACCGACAGATTTTTTAATATGAGGAACTAAAAAAGTTGAAAGATCTTTGACTTTTTTAGCCCTAGATGTCGATGTAACAATACTTCCATCTCTTATTGTATAAAGATATAAGGATTCCGGAATTTGACAAACCTCTCGGTCCGATATTACTTCTGATGCCCTTATAATATGGTCCCAATCTTCAGCATAAACATCTCTAAATCCCCCAATGGCATCATTTAACTCTCGAGAATATCCTTTGAGGTGACCTACAAAATTGTAATGTAATAAATTTTTAGGCACGTATGGCTCAGATTTCCTTTCTCCAATAATAACACCCTCTTCGTTAATTCTCGTATGTGAAGAATAAAAATATTCCATGGATGGATTTTCTTTCATACGCCTGAGAAGCATGTCGACACTATGTGGCAAAAGCATATCATCACCATCCAATTGGGCAATATATCTACCATCTGAAGCCTCTATTCCAGTATTTCTTGCTGCAGAAAGACCTCCGTTAGATTCACGAGAAATGACCCTCATATTTTTGTGACCATCAGTTAAGATTTTTAATAAATCTAATGATCCATCTGGAGAGCAATCGTCAACAAACACAGCCTCCCAAGAGTCAGTAGACGCTGATTGAGACTTAAGACTTTCAACAACGCGAGGTAAATATTCCCTAACATTAAAAACTGGAATAATTACACTAACTGCGGGCGCATTCATTCTATGCCACCGATGCCCCAGAGTACAGCTTACTTGTATTCCTAATCATCTCCGTTAGTGAAAATTGTTCAGATAACCTTCTAATTGGCCTTCCCATTGTTTTTTTTAATCCTAAACCTAATGTTTCAATAATCTTTAATGCAAGTGCATCGGAGTCTTTTACTGGAACACGAAGAGAAACATCCCTACGTGATATATCTCTCACAACTTTTTCCAATCCTGTCATCTGGATATCTAATCCTCCAGGAATATCTGTTCCCACAAAGGGAATTCCACATGCCATTGCCTCTGCTGGGACAAGGGGAAAACACTCACTTAGAGAAGGTACTACAACTAAATCTGCAGAATTATATAATGACCGTATTTGGTCTGAATTTTTTAGTCCTAAAAAGCTTAAATCAGAAAGTTTATACTTTTCTTTTACTCCTACTAACTGCCTTCTTAATACACCGTCTCCAACAACTAATATTTTTGGTGGTACTGCTTCATCTTTTAGGTGCACTGCTGCGTCAACCAAATATTCCACACCCTTAATTTCGGCTAACCTCCCAACGTATAATGCAACTGGCTGATTGCTATTTAGGCTAACACCATCCTTGCCCAAAACCTCTCTTCTGTCTTGTAACATTGGAGAAAAAAAATTAGTATCAATTCCACTTGTTATTACAGAAAATTTATCGTCATCTATGCCATATTTATCTCTAGCACTCTGCCTTTGATCATCAGTTAATGCTATGACTCCTTCGGCACCCCTTAATCCATCAAGCGCTGTTTTCTGATATGCAGGATATCTATCAAAAGCCGTTAGCTCTGTGCCATGTAGTGTTACAAAATAAGGTATGCCTTTGCGAGATAGCATATCCCCCAATACCCAACCATGATGAACATTAACCACATTCGGCCTCATGGTCTCTATCGCGTTATCTAACTCTTTCTCAAACTCTTCTTTATACCTAGCCATTTTTGAGTCATCAATAGATCCAAATGTCTCACCATCGCTAAGTGGATGTGACTCAAAGACGGGAAATGGAAATTCAAGACCATCTCCCTCAAAATCTACTGGGAATCTTTGGTAAGGAGTGTCACGCCTCGTGCAATTTGGAGATTGCGCATATACTACGCCGACATCATGACCCTGTCTAGCTAATCCAGATAATAAATTATGAACGTAATGTCCTGTCCCTGCTCCTTCTATTGGAAAGTGCATAGCTTGCAGTATCCTTAATTTCCTTGTCATTTTTATCATTTTCAAAGGGTTACAGTCTATTAAAAGAAATCTGTTGAATTTTTTGTTAAAATGGAAATATTTATATAGTAAATGATTCTTTCTACAAAAAATGAATGAAAAAACAAAAAAGCTACTATTTGAGTATGTTAGAAATTCTCGAATAAGTACCAAGGAATTAGGGCGACAAATAGGATCTAGCCAGCAGTCCGCATCATACTTATTAAATTCAAATAAGGAGAGAAAACTTATACTTGGAGACGCATTAATTATAGATGCTGTGAAATTGGGTTACATAAATACATTTGTTGGGTTTAATTATATTAAAACTGAGTTAAGATTGCGAAAAGAGATTATTTTGAGCTTGAAGAAAATGGATGAAGTTATAGGAATTGAGGAATCCAAGGAGGGTTTTGATTTATTAGTAGAGTTTTCAGTTAAAAATTTAGCTGCTTTCGATAAAATTCATATAAATCTCGTTCAGAAATTTGATAAGTTGCTTAAAACTTCTTTTATTTTTCCTATAGTTACTAAGTACAAATACCCTAAAAAATATCTAAGGCCTATGAAAGCCATAAAGTCCAATATTCTCTTCAGCGATAGGGAGGTTCGTACTCTTTCTAAAAATGAGAAAACATTGCTCTTGGAACTTATAAAAAATCCAACTGGCAAAATAACAGAGCTCTCTGCTAAATTAAAAATTAATGTAAAAAGTATAATAAATGCAAAAAGAAGTTTAGAAAAAAAATATGTAATTAAGGGTTATACTGCGATATTAAACAACCAAAACTTGGGGATAAATAGGAAGCTCATATTTCTGAAGTTTTCCAGCGAAGGTATAAAAGAGATTGATAAATTCTTAAGATATTCTCTCGATAACAAGAATATAATTGAGGTTGTGAAAATTGTTGGGTCGTCTCAACTGGTAATAATGACCGAGAGCCTTGGGGAAATAGATATTATAAGGGAAATTCGTTCGCTTTTTTCTATTGATGACTATATGATTTTTAAGAGTTTTAAAATTCATAAGAAAAGATATTTGCCAGAGAACTTTAGTTAGACCCAAAACTTAAAAACGTACTGTCTCCTCAACAGACTATGATAAATTTAAAGGATTTGCCCAATTCGCCCGGATGTTATATTTTTAGCGATAGCCGTAAAGCAATTCTCTATATTGGGAAGGCTAAGGATTTGAAGAAAAGGGTTGGTTCATATTTTGCAAAAAAAGATCACGATCCCAAGACCAAGGTAATGGTTTCTAAAATTAAGGATGTGGATTTTATCGTTACCTCTAATGAAGTCGAAGCGTTGATACTTGAAAATAATTTAATTAAGAAACATTCCCCTAAGTATAATATTGACCTGAAAGATTCTAAAAGATATGCATCGCTCGAGATTACCAATGAAAAATTTCCCAGATTGATTGTTTCGCGAAAGGAAAAATCTTCCAGAAACCTTTATGGGCCTTTTGTTTCTGCTCAGGCTCGTGACTATGTTCGGTATTTATTGAATAAAACCTTCAAACTTAGGACGTGTAAGAATTTCCCAAAGAAACCGTGCCTAAGATATCATATGCATATTTGTGATGCTCCGTGTATTAAAAATATTAATGAAAAAGATTATTTGAAAAATGTAAAGACAGTTGAGATGATTTTATCTGGAAAAATTAAGGGCTTGGAGGGAGAATTAAAGAAAAAAATGAAAAGGCTCTCTAAGGCCATGGAATATGAGAAAGCGCTTGAAGTTAAAAACCAAATTGAAGCTATGGCGTGGTTGAAAGAGAAGCAAAGAATGGAGAGAAATAAGAAATACGATGAGGATATAATTAATTTTGAGGTTCGTGAAGATAAGGTTTATTTGATGTGTTTTAATATTTACAAGGGAACTTTAGAAAATAAGAATGAGTTTGTGTTTGACTTCTCGAGTAATTTTTTAGAACAGTTTTTGGTGCAGTATTATTCTGAAAATAAAGTTCCAAAGAGAATTGTTCTGCCTAGAAAGATCGGTGAAGATATTCTTGGATTTTTTGAGAAGAAGCGAAAAAAAAGGGTAGAAATTGTTGTTCCAAAGCAGGGTGAGTTAAAGGAGCTCTTGGATTTGGTTGCAAAGAATATTGAGATTTCTTTTTTTGGGGATTCGGAGAAACTTCTGCTTCTACAGAAAGAGTTGAACTTGCAAGACATACCTAATGTTATTGAATGTTTTGATGTTTCGCATTTATCCGGAACTGATATGGTTGCGTCTATGGTTCAATTTAGAAATGGAAAGGCGGACAAAAGTAATTATCGTAAGTTTAAAATAAAAACTGTTGAGGGGGTGGATGACTTTGCGGCGATGGGGGAAGTGGTGGGAAGGAGATATTATGGTGTGCAAAAAAAGAAAGAAGAATATCCCAACCTAATTGTAGTTGATGGTGGAGAGATCCAACTAGAGTTTGCACTGAGAGAATTGAGGCGCTTGGGACTAAGTATCCCTATTGTTTCCTTGGCTAAACGAGAAGAAGAAATTTATTTGCCCGATGGAAAAATCTTGAGACTTGGAAATAAAAACAAGGCTAGACTTTTATTACAGCAGATAAGAGATGAAGCACATAGATTTGCGATTAGTTATAATAGGCTGCTTCGGAAGAAAAGGTTTTCTTGATGTTTTAAAAGTTATATTTGTTTTAATTTTTGATATATAAAATTTTCTTGCAAAATAAATAATTGTTGCTAAAATTAAAATAATAACTATTATTATTCCCACAAGTATTATGATACTCTTTGTATAACTTTTTTTGCTCTTTAAAAGTTCTATTTTTAGATTTATTCCATTTTCACCCTCGAGCATTTCCATAGTAATTGCAACATCTTTAATATTGTCCCTGTTGATATCGTAATAATACTCTTGGGATTCGTTAATAATTATCTCTTCATTTAGCATCATTATTTTTGCACTTCCTTCAAATATTTCAATCACTTTTACCATATATGTCCTATCGTCATATTGAAAAGAAAAATTATTTTGAATCTTATCCTGCGCATCACCTCTGGTTATATTTTCGTCAAATAACACTGGACAATTTTTTGTTTCATTCCTATTTTTTCTACCACATCTCTTGTCTTCACATGTTCTTGTTCCACATTCATCTAAAATATTACTCCAGTTGCTACACTCCCATTTTTCTGAACAACTTCCACCAGTACCTCTGTTGAGTGTAGGTACACTTCTGCAGATTCCACAATCCCCTTGACAGCTACTGCAAGTTTCCCCATTATTACATGTTCCATCCCCGCAATATAAATTTCTTTTAACAAAAAGCAAATCCGCTCCATGATTTATTCCAAAATTTCCAAAAATGGAATTATCAAAAACTATATCATTTCCTAAATCATCACTTTCAAAATCCATATCCAAAATAACATTTTCGTCACTCTTCCAAACTCTCACCCAATCAACCTGCATAGACGTAGGAAAACCCTCAGAAGAAGAAACGCCCTCGAACCTATAAGGGTTTCTTAGTCCTAAAGATAAAGCCATAAATAATGGTTGATCCCAATGATTATTATCAAGCTTGTAAATTTCAACTCCATCCACATACCATCGTATTTCTTTAGAGTTCCACTCCATCCCATAATTATGAAAATCATCTCGTGGATCAAAATCTGAATAAAACTTTCCATGATAACGAATCATACACTTTTTATACCTACAGTTAACAGACGGGCCCAGAGATGAACAATCAGAATCTGAGACACAACTTTTAAATTCCAAATTGGGACTCATGAAAACATGGGCAGCTGCATCAATTCTCCTAAAATTTTCACCCTGAGTCAATTCTACAATGTCCAATTCAGTCCATTCACCATTATTTATATCGCTATACCACACCCAAAAAGCGGGACTAACCCCTGGATACAAACCTGCGGATTTTATCCTTGCTTCAAAAGATCCATATAAAGTGGATTCCCTAGTTTTTAAAATACCTGAACTATAATTTGAATCAAAAGGTTTTCCTAAATATTTATCATACCTCATTGTTAAATTTAAAAAACCATTTTTTTGCAAAGTATTGCTAGACTTCCATCTAAAATTTCCCCAAGGAGAAACAGTATTGTTCCATTTTCCCAAATTCACATTATCCCCCTCAAATTCATCAGAAAAAGAGTCAATAATATCCCAATTAGAAGAGCTATCCCAAGATGGAGATGAAATACTCTTTTGCCCTAAATTTACTTTTTTGAGACCGTGATCTTCCGCTCCAGAATTATAAATTTCCTTTACCTGATAATCACTCAAAGTAGAACTCATAATTTTTATATCATCAATAGAACCATTAAAAAAATGCTTCTCGCCAAAAGATCCACCAATGCCCAACGAATTGGTATTGGAATTATCCCAATTAATTGTGCTAACATTTTTTTCTAAATTTAACTCTCCGTCAATGTATAATTTAACCCCAACATCTCTATCAACAATTGCAACAACATGATGCCATAAATTATCATTATAGGTTTCAGCTGTTGTTAACTGAACTCCATAGTCATTCCCATTGCCAAAAGTAAACAAAATTTTATTTGAATTGACATTATCCTTATTTCCCCTCATATACAAGTCATATGAGTTGCTGGGTAATTGAGTCCTATATTTCGAAACAATTGTATCCCTCCAGTTGGTTGCATTGGAATAAGTATGATTTATCCAAACAGATATCGTAAAATCACTCACATTTCCAATATCCAAACTATCACTATCTAGAATTTCTAAATAATCATCTACCCCATCAAAAGAATAATAATGAGACACTAATGATTGTGAATTAATTTCAGAAGCGACATTTCCAGACAAAATCTGTTTATTTATTACAAGATTTCCAACAAATAAAAATGCCAATACTATAACAATGGCTACCATTATCGCCCTTTCTTTTTTCATAACAATCTTATGTTAAAATACTTTTAATATGTTCTTGTTATCTTGTACTCACTACAAATACTCAAATTGAAAAATAGTATAGAATAGACTTTTATACCCCTAAATATTGGGTTTTTTATGAAATTTGAGATACACGCCCCACACAAACCTGCGGGCTCACAGCCAGAAGCAATAAAGCAACTAACCGAAGGCCTAGAAAAAAAAGAAAACTTTCAGACTCTACTCGGGGTTACCGGCTCTGGTAAGACCTTTACAATTGCCAATGTGATAAAAAATATTGGCAAAAAGACTCTTGTATTAGCGCACAATAAAACACTTGCCGCACAGCTTTATGAAGAGTTTAAGGAATTATTTCCTAACAATAAGGTTGAGTATTTTGTTTCTTATTATGATTATTATCAGCCGGAAAGTTATATTCCTTCTACGGATAAATATATTGAAAAAGATTCTGCAATAAATCCTCGAATTGACCAGATGCGGCTTGCTGCTAGTGCTGCATTATTATCTCGTGATGATGTGATTGTTGTTTCTAGTATTTCTTGCATATATGGACTTGGAAATCCCAAGAACTTTAACGATTTTAGATTTGGACTTGATGTCGGACAAAAAATAACCAGGAAAGAAATTATTACCAAGCTTATTTCGTCTCAATATGAAAGAAACGATACGGAGTTGTCTTCGGGAAAGTTCAGGGTTAAGGGCGATGTTATTGATTTTATTAGTTTTGAGAGTCCAAACATTATCCGGGTTGAGCTAGATGAAGATAGGATTGATTGCATAAGCGAGATTGATAAATTAAATGGGGATCTCGTGAAAAAATGGGAGCACTATACCGTTTATCCTGCGAAACATTTTATGATTCCCGAGAGCCAACTTAAGCGTGCGCTAAATTCTATTGAGACACAACTGGAAGAAGATTTGGTAGGACTAGATCCAATTGAAAGACATAGAATAAAACAGAGAACTCTTTATGATATTGAAATGATTAAAGAGACTGGATTTTGTAAGGGAATTGAGAACTATTCAAGACATTTTGATAATCGGGCCTCGGGAGAGAAGCCATATACGTTGTTAGACTATTTTGGAAAAGATTTTTTAATTGTAATAGATGAGAGTCATCAGTCAATTCCTCAGGCGCATGGAATGTACAAAGGAGATAAAGCGAGAAAGAAGAACCTAATTGATTTTGGGTTTAGATTGAAGAGTGCGTATGATAATCGTCCGCTTAGATATGATGAATTTGAAAAATACATGGAGAATAATTCTGTGATTTTTGTTTCAGCAACACCTGGTATATATGAGAAAGATATTTCTTCACAAATTGTTGAACAAATAATTCGGCCTACTGGATTAATTGATCCCGAAGTTGAAGTTAAACCAATAGCTAATCAGATGAATGATGTTAAAAGTCGTATTGAAAAAACCATTAAACGGGGCGACCGAATCTTACTTACAACTCTTACAAAAAGGATGGCTGAAGAATTGACTGAATATCTGTCTGAAGCTGGGATTAAAACTAGATACTTGCATTCAGAAATTGATACTTTGGAACGTACTGAAATTATTCGTGAGCTTCGACTTGGAAAGTTTGATGTTTTGGTTGGGATTAACCTTTTACGTGAGGGAATTGATATCCCTGAGGTTGGATTTGTTGGAATTTTAGATGCGGACAAAGAAGGGTTCCTTCGAAACGAGAGCTCACTTATTCAGACAATTGGTCGGGCTGCTAGAAATAAAGATGCTAAAGTAATTTTATATGCTGATGTTATGACTGACTCGATTGTTCACGCCATGGAAGAGACGCAGCGTAGACGTCAGATACAAATAAGTTATAACAAAGAGCACGGGATAACTCCAAAAACTATTATTAAGCCCGTTAAGCAAGTTGAAGTTTCAGTTACAGATAGTAAACATATTCCTAAGGCTGAGATTCCAAATTTGATAATTGAGTTGACTGCGGACATGGAAGAGGCTGCCGAGAGTTTGGATTTTGAAAAGGCGATTGCGTTGAGAGATAGAGTTAACGGGTTGAAGAAAAGGGTTGAGGGTTAGATCATTATTAACTTTAGAGTAGTAATCATGCGGAACGTTTATAAAAAAATATTTTTTACAATTTATATGACTGACGTATTAACTAAATTGACTCTGAGTACATCCTTACATCCTGTTGGAATACCTGGGCAAAGCTTCAATAACGACTCTCAAAGAGACAAGACAAGGAACTCTTTTTTTAAATCTATACCTTCTTCAAGTTCTCGCATTAGAAATGAAGAAGACATTCCTTCTGACTTTTTGCGTCCAAATATTTACCGTCATGATTCGTCTGAAATTTTTAAATCAGGTGATAGAATTATTGTGGGAGAATACTGTAATGATGGGGTTGTTGTTCCCTTAGCGCATAGTATTGTTTTTGATCAACTCTATAATTGTACTCCGTTAATTAGTCTCATAAAAGGAGATGAGGAATATATCTCATTTTTGCATACTTGGGCGATAGAAGATGAACCCCGTGTTGTTGACAAACAAGTGAAGCATTGGATGGAGACTCTTGCAGAATTTGGAGATATATCAGAAACAGTTTTTGCACCAAGAAAGAATGGATATTGTTCAGATACAGCATATAAAAGTGCTATTGATGACATGGTCGCTGCTAGTAGAAAAACTATAATACTTGAAAGGGGTATTGAAGAAATAAGTGGAGTTGTAAATGGGAGAGGAGTTTACTTCGAAGAATGTGGATATCACTTGTGGGGTGGTTGAAGTTTTTTGTAAAATTAGTTGTTATGGGAAGTTTTTGAAGTGATTTGGGTGGAGGAGTAAGTGCAATTAATATAAAGTATTTAATGCCCAAAATTCTATAAATACTTATCAAAATTAGGTTTTATCCTATCATTAACATCTCCTCTAACTGCTCCTGCTGTGGATTGATTAGTTTCACATGATACATTATATAATTCAATAGTAGAATCTGCATCCTGAAGATGAACAGTTAGGTCATACATTGTAGGGGGATCCCAGCAACGTTCTATGTTATCATTGTCTACTTTCTAGGGTGTAATCTATAGTTTTTCCATTTGGGCCAACAAAGGATGCCATACGAATTGGACCTTCAACCATTGGATTATCTTCCATTGTAAATCCGTATCGTGCAAGTAACGTTTCTAATGGTTTAATTATTATTTGTAATCTTTCTGGTTTCATCTCGATTGCATATTATTACTACTATATAAAAATATCTAGTGTGGGCTCTATTGTTTTTAAAAATCTTTAGAATTGAATGTTTTACCGTTAGTTTTATAAATTTCATAAACTACTAAATTATATGGTACAAACTATTCAAATTCCAAAAAAAAGAATATCAAGATATGATTGATTATATGGAGAGAATGAGAGAAACTTTAGAAGTTTTATCTAGTAAGGAAACTGTAAAAAAACTGAATAAAGCTTCAAAAAGAGTTGAATCTGGAAAATTTCTGACTAAAAAAGATATGGTGTTTTAAAATGTACACCCTACTCTTTGATGAACAATTCAAAAAAGATTTATCTAAATTGGGTGGAGAAGTCAGAAAAAGAATTTTTGGGTAACCGAAGTATTTTTAAAGTTTAGAAATATGATAATATTAATAACTGTCCCGTATGGCTCGCCATATTGGGACTTCTTTTTTTTATAATAATGATTTCTTTAAATTAATTGAACCATCACAACAATTTCTTAATTGATAAGATGAGCTTTTTGGAAAGAATGCATTGATAACTTTTTTACCATTTTTTTGTACAAGTCTTATGGCTGGAATAAAATCGGCATCTCCTGAAACTATTATCGCTATTTCATATTGATTCTCATATGCTCCTTTAATTAAGTCCGTTGCCAGATGCACATCATCTCCTTTTATTGCAAAATCTATTTTTCCATCTTCTAATATCATTTTTCTCAAGTTGCAGAGGACTACATTGAAGTTAGGGATTTGTTTTATTTTATTTAGAAATTTTTTATGACTATTATATCTTTTCTCATCTATGGACCTATCTAATAAAGCGGTGTAGTAAAAAATATCTATAATCTCTCTTTTTGTTTCTATTTTTTTAATAATATTTTCAAAATTAGTTTTTATTTTGTATCTTTTTAGATTGTGATATAGGTTGCTCCCATCTATAAAAATTGCAACTCTTTGATTATTCATAGAATTAAAAATGCTGATGAGCTTTAAGACTTTATGTTTTTTAATAAATGAAATTGAACGTTGGAATTATAAGAAGTTCTCGTAATAAAGTTGTGTAAAATAGTCTGCAGTATGATTTTTTTTCTAAGTAAAAAGATTTCTAAGAGTTGAGTTTTGAAATTATCTTTTTTTTAATCCCTTAAGTGAATAAATAATAACTTTCCAATGCTGAATAATATGTATAATTATAAGAAAGAAAAAGACTGGTTGAATAACCCTCATGAAAGGTAGATTGATAAATTTTGATACCAGTATTAATATAAATATTATTATTAACAACCAATCTATAATCAAGATGCTTTTTTTCATGGTATTACATTTAGTTATTGTTTATATATAAATCTTTTTTTAAATAATTTACCTCTCTCTTTAATTTCCAATAAAATTGGCGCATAACCTATGATGACTATTTTTCAACAATTAAATTAATCATCATTTCAGAACTTACATTATCAATTATTTTAAAGCCTGCGTCTTCTAGTTGTTTTGTTAGTTCTTCTTTGTAATATAGGTAATAATACCTTTTTCCCTTGTCTTGCCAACCTATCATTTTTTCTTTTGCCTTATCTTTGAATCTTTTGGATTTGGCATTCCAGGCTCCGATTAGTGCCTTTGACTTTGGCTTTAGGACTCTATGAAGTTCCTCGATTGATTTTATCCTTTTGTCCTCGCCCTCTATACAATGAAGGGCTGAAATACAGATTGCCCCATTAAAGAACTCATCTTTATAAGGAATTTCCCATAGGTTTGATTTTTTTATTGTTATTTCTGGATGTTTCTCTTTTGCCAAGTCTAACATTTTTTTTGAAAAGTCGGTTAAATGGTATTCTATGTCTTTATTTTCTACTACATTCCGTCCCGAGCCTGAGCCTAAGTCCAGAATTTTTCCCTTTTGGTTTTCTAGGAAACTTATTACCGTTTGTGCTGGGATTTTTTTAAATTCGTGCCATTCGGGTGCTATTAAGTCCCATACATTTTCTTGAGTTTGCATGAAAATTTTAAGAAATAACGTATTTTAAATTGTTCCCTTTTTACTAGATTTTTGTTATTATCGAAACTCCACCTTGTTCTAATATTTTTTTTGCTTGTCTAATTGATTTATCTCCTAAGAAAAGGGCTATGATATTTTTTTTAAGTTTTGACTTCACTATCACACTTGCCGTGTTTTTTGATTCAGACATTGTTTGTGGTGTTAAAATTATTATTATATTTCCTAAATAATTATTCCTCTCTAGCTTTTTTATTTCTGCCTCATAATCTTTTGCTGTAGCTGTTCCAAGTATATCTATTGGAGCCTTAACTTTGTGCCCTTGTTTTATTAATCTATCAATAAGTAATGCTCCGGCCCCTCCTGCATTTGTGATAATTATAGACTTATCTTTTTTTAATGGAATTTTCTGTGACTTTAATTTAAATGCCTCAATTAATGACTTAATTTGTTTTATTTTTGCTTGCTTAAAGGCCCCGTCATAAATTGCGTAATCAGTTGCTATACTTGCTGTATGACTTATTGTCGCGTCTGATCCGCCTTTTGTTTGACCGGCCTTAATTACAATTATTTCTTTATTTGATTTTTTGCATATCTTGATAAATTCTTTTCCGTTGTTTAACTTTTCCATATAAAGAACTATTTTCTTTGTTTTTTTATCTTCTAAAAAAAAGTTTATCCACTCATTGAAATTTAAATCTGCCATATTTCCTAGGCTTACAAAGCCCGAGAACTTTATGTCTAAGTCGGATATGTAACTCCATAATGCACCGCTCTGACTTATGAAAGCTGTCGTTCCTTTTTTTGGAGATGTGCTTGAAAATGTTAGGTCTAGATCTAGAAATGGGTTATAAATTCCGAAACAATTTGGGCCCAGTATATTCATATTATTTTGCTTTGCAATTTCAACTAACTCTTCTTGTAGCTTATCGTTTTTTATTTCAGAAAAACCTGCAGAAATCACTATCACATTTTTTATTTTCTTTTTTGCGCATTCTTTTAATATTTTATTTACTGTTTGGGCGGGAGTTGATATCACTACCAAATCCACCAAATGTGGCAAGCTCTCTATCGATGGATAGCATTCTATACCTTCTATTTTTTCGTGATTTGGATTTACTGGAATTAATTTGGATTTTGATCTATATATTTTATCAAAAAGTATTCCGCCAACTTTTGATTTGTCCTCAGAGGCTCCAACCAGAGCAATAGACTTTGGGCTAAAGAATTTGGCTAAATTTCTCTCTTTCATTACTAAAATTAGAAAGTTATATATAAATAGATTTTGTTTTATTTTTATGGAAGTTTTAACTGAGAAAGAAGCTGAGAAATTTTTAAAAAAAGAAGGTTTTCTAATTGTTGAGGGATTTTTTGTTAAAAATAAATCTGACTTAAAAAATAAAAATTTTAAATTTAGTTATGTTGCTAAAGCATCTGGTGAAAAAATAGTTCATAAGAAAGAACTTGGTGGAATTGTTTTGGGTGTTAATTCTTTAAAGAAGGCTGAAACGTCATTTGATAAATTAAAGAGAATTAAGGGAGTCGAAGAAGTATTTTTTCAGAGACAGCTTGTGAGTAAGGAGTTTTTACTTGGTATAAAAAAGACTCCTGAGTTTGGGCATGTTATCGTATATGGGGTCGGTGGGAGTGGTGTTGAACAAAAAAAAGATTTTTCTTTTAGAGTTTGTCCGCTTGAGTTGAGGGATATTCGTGAGATGATTGAAGAAACTAGCATTGGAAAAAATGCTTCCGCTGACGAAAAGGTTTTATTACAAAAAGAAATTTTAAGGCTTTGTGCATTAGCTGATAAATTTCCTAAAATTAAAGAGTTGGATATTAATCCGTTGATGGTTAGTGGGGGAGTTGGGGTAAAGGGTGGGGGAGTTGGGGTAAAAAATGGGTGTGGTGATGGGGTTGGGTATGTGGTTGATGCTAGAATTGTATTTGAGTAGGGGTTGATTTTATTTTACTCTTTCATAAGGCGTTATAACTCCTTCGCTTTCTGCCTCTTTTAATAAATCTCTCCAAAGTTGATCTGAAAAATTAAGAGAATTTGTCGCGTACATATTCCCCCTATGTGTTGACTTTTGTTGAATTGGATAACAAGCTTCGTCGGCTAATTCCCTTGGAGCTATTAATGGATTTGTGGCAAAATTACGAATTCTTTCTTCACATTCAGCCTCAGATTCATATCCTTGTTCATAATCATAAAGTGTCCTGATTCCTTCAAATAATCCTGTTTCAGAATTAAATTCTAGTCTAAAAACAAATCCTTTTCCATCATAGGCTGGATATCCCACAACAGTTTCTAAAAGATGTAACTTATCTCCTGAATAAAAACCCTCTATATGCGCACAATGCGGAACAGGACCATATCCTGAATCTGATTGAAAAACTCCGTGAAGCCAACCATGTTCATGATCATTTTGCTGATTTCTTTTATTAAAAACTGGTTGATTTAAATGCCCAGATCTAGGCTCAAGCACATCGCTATATTGTAGCCAAAAGCTAACTTCATATTGGGGATTTTCTTGATGTAATGGATTTTTTAACATTGTTTACTCTTCGTCTTTGTCGCCTTTTTTTTGTTCTGCCGTAAAGAATGTTTTGTTTGATTTGGATTCTTTTACTACGCCTTCTTTTTCGTAAATAACTGTAGTTCTTGGAAGTGCAAAGCGTCCCATTACTCCCAACTTTGAGAATGACACATAGGTTAAAACTCTTGTTTCCCCCGCCTCTAGTTTTTCAAATCCCCACTCAACTTTTTTGTTTTGTTCGTCCACTCTTATTGGCTCTTCTGATCCGAATCTTGGATGAATATTTAAAAATTTTGGCAATCTATCTATAACACTTACTCTTTCAATATATTTTTGTGCCTGTAGGTATATTTTCACCTTAAGTGCGAATTCTCCGCCTTTTGTTTTAACAAATGAAACTCTTTTTCTAACTCTTAAGTTTCGCCCTGCATACCTATCGAGAAGTCTAACCCCCAGTATAATTAATATTATTATTAGTATTGGGTAAAGCCAATTTGTCCTAACCATGATTATTTCTTCTTCTCCGGGTTTTAATTCCGTGCTCCATCTGTATTCTGGAAAGAAAAATCCTTCTTTGTCGTCTGGCTTTAAATTAAAGTTTGTAAATAGTCTTGATATTAAATTTTTTGACACCTTAGAATCTGTTACTAATACCGTATTTCCCATATTTGAATTATTTATTGTGGTCTTCCTTACAAAAAATCCCTTTTTCTTTTTTGATGAAATCAAGTCTGACTCCTCCGCGAATTTTATTACTCCCTCTATTTCTGCCTTTTCCCCACTTGCTTCTAGTTCAGCTCTTAACGTATAGAAACCTGCGACTAATTCGTTAAAATCTTCCTCATCTAACTTAACTGAAAATTCCGCTGTTTCCTTCGGGCCTATATCTACTTGTTCTTCAAAACTGAAAAATGGCGATGAAAACTTTACTGCTAATTCTTTAAATTCAAAATTTTCTTTATTTCTTAAATATATTTTTACTTCATTTTTTTCTTCATCTAATTCGCTTGAGCCAGTTTCAAAAACATCTTGAAAATTAATTATTCTTATTTTTAATTGCTCTTGAATCTCTCCACTATTTTTAGCTTTAATATAATAATTAAACGCGTAATTTCCTCTCGGATTAAAATTTTCCCTTGGATTTATTATAAAACTTATATTTTTTGTCTCCCCTTTCCCTATTTTAAACTCTTCGGTTGGACTTGTTGTGAACCCTAGAACGTTGTATATTTTGAATGTATCTGTGGCCCTGTTGTTCGTTATTGCTAAATTGAATTCTAATGGAGTATTAAATCCTGCTACAATTAAAGGACTCTTCGTCGAACTTTCTACGGTCACATTTATGGCCAAAACTGAAGGTAGGATTAAAAATCCTAATATTAAAAGTAATGCTACTCTTTTCATGTTGAGAAAAACTAAATTTTATATTTAAGGATTTCGGTGGTTTTGTTGTGATTTTGGAGGATATAGAACGAAAATCTGTCGGCCCACAACCTGATTGCGCTTAAACTCTTCAATTGGGAAACCTTCAATTAATTTATAGCCCGTTTCTTTTAGAATTCTTTCAATGTTGCATCCGACTCTTTTTTTTATTGTTCTTATGTGTGGCGATGTGAATGCTATTCTGCCAGATACGTCCCTTTCTAAATTATTTATTACATTAATCATTAACCTCTCAAATCCCTTCAATGTCTCTTTTGCCTGATTCTCCGTTGGTATTTTTTTTAGTATTTGACCTAAATCTGGCTCAGTAGCTATACCATTCGCATATGAAATTTTCGCCCGACTTGAATCCTTATTAATTAGTACATAGTTTTGCTTCGGAAAATTAAACCACGCTAGATTTTCTCTAGCGCCACCTATTGCACTCCTATCTCTATCTATTCCAATAACGCTTATATTTTGAAGTAAAGCTTCAGAGAGAATAACTCCAACCCCACAGAATGGATCTATTAATGTCTCGCCTTCTCTAACTCCCGAAAGATTGATTAAAATTTTTGCTAACCTTGGGGAAATTGATAATTCTTCACGCCTCACTGGCTTATTCATATCTCTTCTTTCAATTTCTTCATAATTGCACCTTTCTATCAGCCTTGCAAAATGAGAGGACTCCTCTCCGGTAAAAATCACGTATTGCTCTTCTATTAAAGAAGAGGATATATTTGCAACCTTTGACTCGTCCTGAAGTGTTATTGTTGCCGGAAATCTTTTTTGAGTTGCTTTTAATTTTTCTTTTCTGAACCTTTCCTTTAGATACTCGGTAATTTCAGATACGTCTTCTTCTTCTCCAAAATCCCATATGCAATAAGTTAACTTATTACTTGTTCCAAAATATAACTCATGATTCTTTAGATTTCTTACTATTTCTTTCGTCTCGCCCGATTCTAAAACCTCCGCAATCGCGATTATTCCGCCTAATTTTTCTATTGTATTCGGTTTTATTGGATTTTCTAATTCTGCCAAACAAGAGTTTTTTATTACTTTTCGTATTTCTAATTTATTTTTTTCTTTTTCGAAGTGAGCTTCTAATTCAGCCAAAGATAAATCAATGTTTCTTCCTAAAATGAATATATATTTCATATTTTTAAGAGAATTAGGGAAGTTAAAAGGCTTTGGGAGCAACTATGTTGTATATTTTTTGGTGTAGTATCTTTTATAAAAGGATTTTTGGTTTTATTTTTATGATAAGTAAAGGATTGACGCATGATGAAAGAACTTCACTATCAGAAATTTTGGAATATCATCCTCAAGATGGAAAAGGGCTTAGCCCAACAGCTGCTGGAATGGCCATTACAAAAAGTGGAGGACGAAATGTAACTCCGGCCATGGTTAGAGAATATTATAACGAACTATGTGAATCTGGAAAAGCGAGGGTTGACTATCCCGACCGTGGGAATAGGCCTATATATAGGTGGGTTGGGAGATAATTTTATATGGAAAAAAGAGATAATCGAACAGACGAAGAACTTTTGACTACCTGTGGGCCAGGAGAAGAAGCTGGAGGTGTTTTATATGAAAGATATCTGGGACTAATTTATTCTATCTCTAATCATGCGCCTCCACACCTTAGAGAAGAGTGTTTTTTAGCTGGTACTGAAGGATTTAACAAAGCAATGGATAATTGGAATCCTAATAATGGTAGTACATTTCGGTCATATGCTTATATAAAGACTTACGGGGCTGTTATGGATGAATTGAGGAGGCAAGGAACTTATGGCATGAGTCAGATCGGTATACGTCGTGGGAGAAGAGTGAGTATGTTCTCTATTGATTACGTTGATAAAGAAGGAAACGAATCATCCTTGATTAAAAATCTTGCGAGTTATGCCCCCACTCCAGAAGAAGTAGCGATAAAGAATGAATCGTGTAAAGAATTCTCTTCATTGGGTGATTATTTAGGGACAGAACAAGAGAGAGAATTACTAAGAGCTTATTTTGTAGAAGGTAGGACATTGAAAGAAATTGCGGAAGACATGGAGGTTACTGAATCTCGCGCTTGTCAAGTAAAGGCACGCGTGGCAAAAAGACTGGGGAAAAATCCAGAGGCAGTTAAGATTTTAAGGGATTTATGCTTAGAATAATAATCTAAATCTTTAAAAAAGCACATATACTAATTAATTTATAACTTGTGCAGAAGTTTAATTCTGTATGATTTATTATGTCCCTCCATGGCGTCCGGCTTACTCTTTTTAGAAAAAAGAGTTTCCCGGGAAATCAGAAAAACTAATGGAGCTGAAGTTCGCTTCAGCCTATTGAACTGATGTTGATTCGCCATGTCGGTAAACAAACACCCCTCCATGGCTCAATGGTTAGAGCGCTTGGCTGTAGAATATCTAAGGTGGAGATTCCGGTTACGGATAACTATGAAGCCCTAAAAGTCAAAGATCAAGAAGGTTGCAGAACCCGAGAGATTCCCAGTTCGACCCTGGGTGGAGGGATAAAGGGCTGGCCACAAGGTCAGCCTATTTTTTTATAAAATGGAAAATAGATATAAAAACATATTACAGAAAAAGAAGCCATAAAATCCATAAATAAATCTCAACTAATTATTGCTGGGAAATTTAAATACGTTACGAATTTGCCCCTTACCCAAATAAACTTTCTATATCCTTGATATTGATGTCCTTCATCAAACTCTTTTCTTCTATTATTAAATCTTTAACTAGTTTCTTTTTGGATTTTTGTAAATCTAATATTTTTTCTTCTATTGTATCTTTCGCTATCATTTTATATACGAATACTTTTTCTTTTTGACCTAGTCTGTGGGCTCTGTCCATTGCTTGCATTTCTACGGCTGGGTTCCACCATGGGTCAATAATGAAGACATAGTCGGCGCCAGTTAAATTAAGCCCTAGTCCGCCTGCCTTTATACTTATTAGGAAGCTTTGTGGGTCTTTACTATCTTGGAAACCTGCCACTACTTTTTCTCGGTCTTTTGTTTTTCCATCAAGATATGAGTATTTTAGGCCACGACTCTCAAACTCTTCTTTTACTATTGTTAACATTTTTACGAAGGATGAGAAGACTAGCACCTTGTGGCCTTCAGCTATTACCTTTTCAATTTCCATCATTAGTAAATTAAACTTTGCACTACCGCCAACGTACTTTGAATCTACCATTTTAGGATGCAAACAAACCTGTCTTAATTTTGTTAAGCCTTCAAGTATTTTCATTTTAGATTTGCCCACTCCCTTTTCTCTAATTGTTGTTTTTATTTCGTTTTTGTAGAATTCTTTCCAGTTGTTGTAGATTTCCCTTTCTTTTGTCGACATGGAACTATGTATTGTTGTTTCTGTTTTTTCTGGTAGCTCGCCGGCTATGACGTCCTTATTTCTTCTTAGTAGGAATGGGTTGATTAACGCTCTTAGTGATTCGCTTGCTTTTTTATCTTGGTTTCTTTCAACTGGCATTACAAAGTTCTCTCGGAAAAAATCGTAGTTTCCTAGGTATCCTGGGTTGAGAAAATTGAATAGGCTCCATATTTCTGTCAAGTTATTCTGTATTGGGGTCCCTGAAATTATAAGCTTGTTTTTTCCGTTAAGGTCGTATACCGTTTTTGCACTTATTGATAATGGGTTTTTTATTACATGGGCTTCGTCTAAAACTATATATTCGAATTCTTGGGCTTTGAAAATCTCTAGGTCATTTCTTAGGGTTCCATAGGTTGTTATAACTATGTCTGTGTCTTTTAGGGTCTTATAGAATTTTTCTTTTGATTTTTTTGTTATTCCCTTTAGTCTATTTGGTCCGTGGTGCAAATAGAAGGACATGCCTGGTGTGAATTTTTTTATTTCGTCTTTCCAGTTGAATACCAATGAAGTTGGCACGACTACTAAGAAAGGCTTAGCGTTTTTTTCGTCTTTAATTTTTTGTAGTAAGCTTAATGTTTGAACTGTTTTACCAAGCCCCATATCATCGGCTAAAATACCATTAAATCCTGATTCGCGCAAAAAACATAGCCAGTCATATCCTGCTTTTTGATAATCTCTTAATTTTACATTTACATTTTTCGAAAGTTTTACCGGGGTGATTTTATTTAATTTTTTAAATTTGGATATGACCTTTTTTACGCTCTCATCCATACTTGTATTGAATGACATTTCTGAGATATTTTCTAACACACTTGCATGATATTTTGAGAGTTTCATTTCTTCGCCATCCAAATTAAAGAATCCTGAATATAATTTTATGCTATTTATCCACTCTTTTGGTATTACCGCCTTCTTATCTCCCGAGAGACTAACAAACCTTTTATTTTTGAAAATAGCTTCCATTACTTTTTTTATGTCAACTTTCTCTTCGCCAAAGGCAACGTTTCCATCGATATTGAACCAATCAGATTTACTTGAAACATTCATCGACATTTTTGGCTTGTTTTTTATTAGTTTGAAGTTGAATAAACTTTCTTCTCCAAAAACTTCTATGCCCTCGCCTATAATTTTTGGTATGCTGTTTGTTACAAAGTCTACCAAATCTCCCTCCAATATGAACTTATCCGCGGTATCATGCAAGACCACGCAATTAGCGTTTAATACCTCGACCACTGAATCTTCAAGTTCTAAGTCACGGGAAATTTCATAGATTACGTTTTTTTCTAAGCTCATAATTTCTTTATTTGGAGAAAAATAACCTATCTCCTTGTTTGTGTATGAAAATTTTAAATTGAATTTTACTCCGGAACCCGATCTTTCTAAATATAATTTTGGCCTTGGTGTCACACACTTTGACTCTCTTATTAAATCGCTTGAAAGATTAAATTCAAAGTCATTTAGAATTTTTTGATAATACTCCCTGAAGAATTCTAGGAGCTCTTCTTTGTCTAGGACTAACCTCTTTGGGAATCTTATGACGCTTCTTATAGCTTCTATGTCTTGATTGTTCTTGTAGCCGGAAAAACATCTATTCTCGCAATCAAATACCCACAAAGAAACTTTTCCGATTTCTACAATATCCATTTTTAGTAGACTCGTCTTCTTTTTCCCTAGAACGAAGAATGGCTCCAAAACATACTTGTTATCTTTTGTTTTTTTTACTTCCCACATAACATTAAATTTTTCCTTCGAAAAAGTTGCCCCAAGAACTATTTCTGGCTCCTCAAGATAAACATCCCTTAAGACTGGCATCATTAGGTCGCTATTAATATCGTAGAATATGCTTTTTGAGAGCCCTGAAGATGAATACTTCATCCCATAATTGTCTCCACCACTCATGAAGGTCAGAATTTTCTTTGTTTTTTTACTTATGTCCCACTTCTCGGAATGGAAATCCTTGCAATTAAACTTTATTGGAGCCCCGAAGCCTCCGTCTTTTTTCATTATTCCTCTTTCAATATTTAGTATCTGTCTGTCGTTCTGGAAATTGTCAAAATTAAAATAAACCATATATTTTCTGTCTACATTTATCTCTTTTGGGAATAGGTTTTTGAAATAATCTAAATCGCTTTTCTTTTCTTCTATTTTTTTTGTTGTACTTAGCTTTAAATTGAAGTCGTTTTTTCGTTCTTGGAGCATTTTGTATAAAAGAACTGCCCCGAAGTGCTCACATCCTCCTGAATCATCTCGGCTAGAGCAATTACAAAAACAAATTAATTTATTATTCATTATCTCTAGATTAACGTCGTAACTTTTATCTCCCACTCTTATTAAAACATATATTTTATCCTTTTCGTCTAGGCTTTTTCTTGTTATATGCAGCTTCTTGTAGGCTTGGACTGACTTTGTCCAAAACTTCTCATGAATATTGTTGCAAAATACCGCGATTTGTCTATCATTTAATCCAAGCTCTGCTAGCTTTTCAAAAATATCTATTTCCTTCGGTTTTGCCATTAAATTTGTAAAAAAGACTTACTTATAAATTCTCTTTTTTGTAATCGGCTAGTGGCGGTTATTTTATGTTTTACTTTATTGGGTTTTACTCCTGCAGATCCCAGAAATTCCTAGTTCGCCCCTAAGTGGAGAGATTGATAGGGGTTAAAAAATTATCGGCCACTTTTTCTTAAATTCAAAAACTCACCAAATATTTATAAATAGAATTTACTATTTTACTTTATGAAAATGAGGGTAGTTGTAAGCATACTTTTTTGCATTATTTTTTTATCATCATTTCTATCTGCAGAAATCATAATCAACCAGGAGCCAAAGGAATTGTACAACATTGGAGATGTGATAAATTTCCCAATAAAAATTGCTGCTGCCGTAGATACAAATGCATTTTTAAGCGTAAACCTTTTATGCAACGGAGGAGAAACTCAAATCTACAAAGAATATATTTCTCTTAAATCCGGAGACGAGACCAGCGTTGCACCAAGCATACCATTATTATTTGAGGGATCAAAAAAAACTGGAACCTGTAAAATAAAAACCGTTCTTAACGACGCCTTCGTCCTTAGCCCAGAATTTGAAATAACAAGCATTTTAACGGTTAGTATAAAAGACCACCAAAAAGAATTTATGCCCGGTGATTACATGACTGTAGAAGGAGAAGTTTTGAAAAAAACAGGGGAACCATTCAACGGATTTTTAAGAATCGATTTAGATGACGGCAATGAAACAAAAAAAAACGGAGCTCTAGAAACTGTTAAAAATGGTTACTTTTTTGCTAATTTTAGTATTGACGAAAATAAAAAAGCCGGGAAATACCTAGTCCACGTTGAAGCATACCAAAAAGACAACAATGACACAACAACAAACCACGGTTTTATTGACTATACAATTGGAATTGGACAAGTTGCCAAAAATCTTGAAATTGTTTTAGAAAACCCAAAAGTTGAACCTGGAACAAACTTAATAGCAAAAGCAATCTTACATGATCAATCCGGAGAGAACATACCAACTAACGTTAAAGCTACAGTTAGAGACTCAGAGGGAAAATTAATGGAGCAGTCAGACCTTGCAACTGATGAATCTTTCGAATTCTTTATAGCAAAAAACGAATTGCCACTTACATGGGAAATAACTTTTGATTCATCTGAATTTTCTGAATCTATGGATTTTAAAATTTTAGAAAAATCCGATATCGGAATCATTCTTGTAAATAAAACTCTTATTGTAACCAATATGGGAAACATCCCCTATTCTGGAATCGTCCCGATCAAAATTGGAAACACTACAATCGAAAAAAATATCAGCCTAGATTTAGGAGAAGAAAAAAAATATATATTAACTGCCCCAGACGGAAATTATGATATTGAAATTTTTGACGACAACGAAAGTATTAGTTCTTTTGGAACACTTTTAACAGGCAATGCTATTGGAATCAAAGATGCTAGCGCCGGAATTCTTTCTGCAGTAAAAATGTCTGTCATCTGGATTTTTGTTATAGGCATCCTTGGGTTCATGGTATTCATGGTATTTAGACAAGGCTACGAAAAAACATTTTTTGGATATATCAAAAAAAGAAGAATCAAAAAAAAGGGAGAGAAAAATATCAGTACAAACCTTGTTAATTCAAAAAACCCCGCAGAACTCTCTCTCTCAATAAAAGGATCTAAACAAAATGCTAACATCATATATCTCAGACTTAAAGGAATAGAAGATATCAATCTTATAGATCCCCGAATAAAAGAATCCCTACAAGAAATTGTAAACTTTGCAGAAGAACAAAAATCCTTTACTTACGAAAACCATGGAGATATCGTTTTTATTGTAGCTCCCCTAAAAACCAAGACATTCAAAAACGAAAAAACCGCGATAAAGATTGCTCAAAAAACCAAAGAACTTTTAGTTAAACATAACAAACTTTTCAAAGCCAAAATGGAACTTGGAATATCTTTAAATTATGGTACTATAATTGCCAAACAAGAAAAAACCTTAAAATTTATGAGCATGGGAACACTTATAGGTCAAGCCAAAAAAATAGCCAATACTTCTAACGGCAGAATACTTTTAGGAGAAAAAGTCAACGACAGATTATCAGAATTCTTCAAGACAAAAAAACAAGAAACAGATGGAACTACCTTTTTTACAATCACAGACGTAAAAAATACCAAAGAAAATAAAAAATTCATAGATACTTTTGTAAAAGGATTAAAGAAAGAACAAGCCAAGAAAAAAGAAGCTAAAAAAAAATAGATTTTATTTTATGACTATTTAGATGTCTTCATTAAATGATTTAAATATTTCTAAACAACCAATGCCCAACTCACCCCCTTAAATTTACCCCTCAAACACTTTCAAAACCCTTGAATCTGGGCTCAATACATAAACATGATCATTCTCAGATCTTATTCCCCTGTAAACCCTCTGCCAAAGTTCCCTTACAGCTTTATCTTTATAAAAATCCCAATAATATGCCGGCCTAGTTTTCGATAATATTCTCCAGAAAGGATCTTGAACATTTGGATTCGGATATTTTGTGAAAACAATCGAATTACATTCTCCCCCCGGAAAATCAATTCCCCTCGATGATCTTGTTGAAAAAAGAACGCTCAATTTTTTCTCTTTAAACTCTTTCACCAATTCTCCAGTCTTATCCTTTTTCTGCGCCTCTTCTAGTTCCCCCCTCGACATTAAATTCAAACCAAACTCCGCCACCTCATTAGATGTAGGTAGGTCCGCATAAGCATTTACATGAACCAAGCACGGCTTTTTCGCTATTTCTATAGATTTATCCAAGGCTCTTAAATAGTCCTCCCTAGAATGCTTATTCGAAGAAAAATTAGAATATTTACAATCCATCTCCATGCCAGTTTTCTTTACCTCTATTTTACCCTGACTTGCCGTTTCTGCTTTTATCGTTACAAAATTATCTATCCCAAAAACATTCTTCAAAATAGTTTCTACGTGAAGCGTTCCACTCATTAATACCAATATCTCATTTTTATCCAAGAGCTCTTTAAACTTTTTCTTCAAATTCGTTGTTACAACGCTAGCCTTAAGTGAACTCCCAAACATTTCAAAAGTTACAAACGTTTCCTCTAAAAAATCCTGAAACATTTTAGAAGTTTCTTCAAACTCAAAAAGATAATTCTCATCATCAATTGTCGCAAAAAACTCTGGATTTTTTATTGCCAATTTTAATAAATCATAAAGCCCCGTTTTTTTAAGAGGAACTATGTCTCCAGAAGATATCGCACTCGCTGTATCCTCGCTACTTTTCATATACAAAATTATATCTGTCATTTCCTTTTTTATTTTAAGAGCAAACTCCTCAGAAGAAAACACATAATTTAAAGAATTTAATAATCTATCAACATTTATAGTCCTTTGATTCGCCAAACTATCTAAAAACTCATCACATTCATCTATTATTTCTACTTTTGTTTTCGGCTTTCTATTCAAAGCTATCTCCAATTTATATTTTAGAGAATTAAAAACAATAACATCAGCGTCTATATATGAATTAAATTGTTCATAAAACGGACATCCTTTCTTCCTCTGATAAAAGATATACTTCTCTCCGCTTAATCCTTCATACTTTCTTTTTTTAGCTCCTTTAAATGTGGGAGTATTTATTTCATACCTTTCTGGAATCACCGGAGACCAATATGGACAAACACTTGCTATGGGAAGTCGCCTTATATCCTTGATTTTATCAAAATCATTTACATTTACATTCTGATTCTGCTTTAGGTATTCTCGTATCCTCAATATATTTTTCTCTTTTATTTCTATCTTGCACGGCAAATCCCAATTATCCGCTGACTTATCTCTCGTTAATTTATTTTGGATGCCCTCTTTCTTTTCCTCTATTTTTTCTAGATGATTCATAAACGAGTTAGAAAGAGTTGTCTTGACCTCTCTTATTACCCTAGGTATTGCAGCTTTATTGTCCTCCAAAAACTTACACTTATGATTATTTCTTCCAGTCATCACATGAATTTTTAATTTTTCTACTCTTTCGCTTAATTTTTTTAATTTTGGACTCGTATCCATATCAATATCATGAAGCAAAGATTTTTTTAGAACATATTTTTTACCCTCATAATCATTTTGATATTGCGCTTGAAGATTTTTTCCCGGAACAATTATTGAAGTTTTCCCCAATTCTCTTGCCACGTTAAGGGCAATCGCAGACTTTCCAGTTCCACAAACTCCATGAATAAAAATCACCTTATGCCCATTCTTTATTTCGGCCAACACTTCATCCACCACCCCCTCTTGACTTTTTCCACTAGAGAACTCTAATGGTTCTAAAAAATTATCATCTTCATATAAACTCCATGCCATGAATTAAGAAAATTTAGGAGAGTTTTAAAGATTTAGGAATTTTGGAAAGGATTTAAAAATAAAGAACAACTAATAACAAAAAGATGATAGATCCAAATCTCGTTTCACTTATTGATGACCTTCTAATCAAAGGATTTGACACAGAGCGTATAAACATGGAATTAGGTCAACTTGGATATTTACAACAAAATATTAATGACAGCATTAACTACCTCTCTAATGCAAACAGAAATCCTCCAATCTCGCAATATGGCCCGCCACAAATACCAAAAAAACCCAAAAAGAGAATTTTATTGATTAGTGTTTTACTTATCATCCTCATATGCTTCGGAACTTTCTTATTATATTACTTTCTAAAATAAAAAATATTTTCTAAATTAATTAGCTAATACCTTGCAAGTAGTTTTTTTCCAAAACCAAAATCCAGTTGTTATACAACATTTCCCAGAAGTACAAGAATAACCACTTCCTAAAACTGAACAACTAGCTGCTGCGTTTTCATCAACTTGCCCATTGCAATTATTATCTACTCCGTCGCAAATTTCTACTTCATTCTTACAATCATTTACACAAAGTGAAGAATCTAACTTACAATCCTGATCACATTTTAAATCTCCACTATCAAATCCTTGAGTCAGACAAGTCTTTTCGCCAAGGTTTGTTAAATCGCAGTTCTCTCCAGTTTCAATTATTCCATTACCGCATTCCTCTGTTGTACAAAGTGATGAATCTAACTCACAATTCTGGCCACATTCTAAATCTCCATTATCAAATCCTTGAATCACACAACTCTTTCCACCAAGGTTTGTTAAATCACATTCCTCTCCAGTTTCAATTATTCCATTGCCACATATTGCTGTTGCACAAAGTGAAGAATCTAACTTACAATCCTGACCGCATGCCAAAGTTCCTCCATTAAATCCTTGACTAATGCAAGTCTTTTCGCCAAAGTTTGTCAAATCACATTCCTCTCCAGTTTCAATTATTCCATTACCACACTGCGTCTGTGTTATTGGAGGCTCTGGATCATTATAATAATCTGATATGTCTGTACAAGTAGTTTTTTTCCAAAACCAAGATCCAGTTGTTATACAGCATTTCCCAGAAGTACAAGAATAATCATTCCCTAAAACTGAACAACTATCTGCTGCGTTTTCATCAACTTGCCCATTACAATTATTATCTACTCCGTCGCAAATTTCTACTTTACTTGCGCAACTATTCACACAAGACGATGAATCTAATTTGCAATCCTGACCGCATTTTAAACTTCCACTATTAAATCCTTGAGTCACGCAAGTCTTTCCATTAAAATTTGTTAAATCACATTCCTCTCCAGTTTCAATTAATCCATTGCCACATTCTATTTTCACACAAGACGATGAATCTAATTTACAATCCTGGCCGCATTTTAAACTTCCACTATTAAATCCTTGAGTCACGCAAGTCTTTCCATTAAAATTTGTTAAATCGCACTCCTCTCCAACATCAATCTTACCATCTCCACAATTTGCCTGAGGTATTGTTTTTTCTAAAGCTTCATGTGCACCAATATCAACTATCAAATTTTTCGGAACCGAATTCCCATCGTAATCTCTAGTCAATCCCACACCTACCCCCTTATCTATTGCAAAACTACCTGAAGATAAAGAAAAATCTTTTCCAGCAGCATTAACAAACAATGGGTCCTCGTTCAAGGAATTAGAATCATAGCCACTATCTGTTTTCCACTCCCCAAAATCTTTCACGCCCTCATAATAAGAGAACAAGGCATTTCCAAAATATAAATTATTATCAATTGAATTTCCAGTTGAATGAATCGTTTTTACAAAAGATCCTCCAGTATTATGAAATATATTATTTTTTACCGTGTTCCCAATAATTACATTTGGCTGACCGAGTGCAAACCCAGTTAATGATAATCCATAGACATAACTTCCATAAACAACATTATTGTACCATTCTGTATTTTCAAAATTAAAAATTTGCAACCCATTAAACTCTCCATAAACAACATTATAGTATACTTTATTTCCCAAACTACTCATTTTAGTATGCCCTACCCAATCTCCTCCATCTAATCGAATTCCTCCAGTTCCGTGCCTATCATCATTATAATTCCCCGGATTTAAAATTGCCTGTTTATTCAAATCATGATAAGTATCATACTGCTCATGGACTAAATTATACCTTACAATATTATTTACCCCCACCCTCAAAAGATCAATTCCGAAAGTATCATCAATTCTCTGCGAGTTCTCATAAACTTCATTTTCTTCAATTATATTTCCAGAGGCAGAATCCATACCTATGTGAATCCCTGCAGCATCATTACCATAAACTTCATTATTGGAGATTATATTATTTGAACCCTCATATACAGAAATACCTTCATGAGAATTATACCTTACAATATTTCCAATAATATTATTATTTTTATTTTCTGCTCCATAAATTAATATTCCAATTCCATCCTCCGAAACACTTCTTCCAGAATATTCTACAATATTATCTTTAATCAAATTACCCGAAGCTGGATATGTATCTGCAATAATATAGATTCCCTGCATTTGAGAATTTTTAACAACATTGTCCTCGATAATACAACCACTCCCCCCAACTATAATTCCCGTTCCAGTCATCAAATCTTGACCATCTGCCTCGATTTCAAAACCTTTAATTGAAACATAATTTGTCGTTTTCCATTGATAATCGTCAAAAGCCGTAAAACCTCTTGTCTTCACTTCTCCTTCTGCCTGAAACTTGATCAAATTATTATCTTCTCCGGAAACTTTTAACTTAATTCGCCCCTGATCTCGATAATCGCCAGCTTTTACTATAACTTCATCTCCAGGCCCAACACTGTCTGCTGCATATTGAATTGTTTTCCAAGGACTTTCCGCAGTTCCCGTACCTAAGTCATTTCCAGATAAACTTACATAATAAGGCCCTCCCTCCAAAAGAGCATTACCAGATAATTTTACTGGCCCAAATAAAAAGAATAACGCTATTAAAATTACAGCAACTGGAACTATCAAATATCTAAAATTTTTCACCTCGAAAATATCCATATATTATTCTAACAAGTTTACTTTTTAAATATTGTCGTTTTCATTTCAGTTAATCATAACGCCCTAATCCTAGTAAAACTAGAAAGAGTCAGGTTTGCCATAAATAGTAACAAAAATAAAAAATATTCTTAACCAAAAAACTTATAAACTCAATAGTGGTGACAAAAGAATGGAAAGTGAAGACAATTCAAATGATGACTTAAAAAATGAATGGGCGAGAAGAGCTTTATCAAATATAGGTAATACTCCACATCATTTACAAAGGAATGATCCAGATAGAGTATGTTTTGTAAAAGTACTTTTAGCAACTGCAAGAGATTTTTCTCCAGAGGGATTTGCGGCTCTGGTGAAACCCTCCACGCTATTACAGAAATAATTATTTTTCTATCAATATTATATGCTATCAATCTCAATAACAACTCTTTTTTCTGAGTCTCAAAACTTTTACTCAA